>JAEEGL010722450.1_pt1 | contig 14154 bp, 8 predicted proteins | sample 9134231 | NCBI WGS metagenome assembly JAEEGL01 (sample SAMN16246548, study PRJNA631951) | gut metagenome | biome: gut microbiome; feature: rumen; material: fiber-attached | host: Bos | place: Iran: Karaj | collected 2018-10 | reverse complement strand
TTGACAGGAATGAACGAAACAATGAAAAGAGAACCATACTGTACCAAAACAGCATAGTTCTCTTATCTAATTAGAAAAGCTACCATTTACGGAGTTCCACCAAAATCGTCTTGTATTTCCAAAATGTGTTTTACAGGTCATTATTTTTAAGTTTTTCTAGGTTTTCTTTAGTGCAACTGATACAAACTGTGTTTGCCGAACGTACTCAATCGCTGTGAAAAAATCACAAATATCGGTAACGATTAAGCCTGAGGCGCAATTGAGGGGGTAGTGGGCGTTAGCTCGTGTGAGTTCAAGTCTCATTCTCCGCACCAGCGAATAGCTGATAACAGAGCCGTTTGTGGGCAATACCACAGACGGCTTTGTTATTTTCTGACAGCCGTTTTTGCCGTTTCAACCAAACCACTTTTGATTTGTATCCGCAACAATTTATTCGGTTTACAGAAAAAGTTTTCGTATAATGTTTGCTGATAACAGCGGGATCTGATACGGTTACAGAGAGCCTGTAAGCTCAGATGCGAGTTACACCGCATCTGAACCCGCAGGCTCCTTTTTGTTGCAGAAATTCTGTAAAAACATAAATATTCATTGATGAGAACAAGAGAAAATCAATGTATATGAATTTTTCAGTGGAATATGCAGGGACGCGGATATTCCTTTTTCATGATATGTCTTGTCAGACCGGCATAGAAAACAGCTTGCAGAAACTATCGGTATTCGGGAAAAGTCTCTGGCGAAGCAGCGCTGTCATTCCGGGAGCACTCGCTTCCGCTCTCTTTGAGTTCATACCGAGTGTCGTTGCCATACGCATAAGCGCGAATGCTCCGCACCTCTGGCTGAAAAGCTCAAGCTTTTCCGTATCGGTCGTTCCGTAATATGTGGACAGCGTAATGCCCCATATCTGCTTAGCCAATTCGTAGTCGATACCAATGGTCTCTTTTGTGACAGCAGGATTATTTATACCGGAGAGATACATTGTGAGAAAAGTGCCTCCTATGTCATACAGCGCGTTTCCGCGGCTTATGTCCGCCATATCTATCAGGACGAGTTCGCCGTCCGTCTGTACCATAACATTGTTGGTGTGATAGTCGCCGTGAATCATTCCGCTGCCGTCGGGAACAGCGTTTATCATCTTAACGACCTGTCCTATCTCATCTTCCGTAAAAAACTTTCCGGCATTCTCAGCGCGTCCGAGATAAATTTCTTTGATATCGCCGTAGAGTTTCGGGTCTGCCTCCGTGGAATTGAGTGTTTTCAGCAGTGTTCCGAACTTTACCGCATATTCCTGAAGCTTGTCGGGGTGATCTGTTATAAATCTGCTGAGCGTCACGGCTCCTGCCATTTCAAACACAAGACCGCAGCCCTCCTCCGTCTCGACTATATCATAGGCGATAGCGGAGGGAACACCGTGAACGAAGGCGTTCTTTGCATATTCGCGCTCTTTCTCGATAAGAGACATCGGGCTGTTGTCGTGATATACTTTGATGATCGTTTCATCATCAAGACGGTAAACATTGCCGTGGCCGCCTCTGCCGATTCGTTCACATCCCGAAACGGACACTTTTCTCAGTGCCTTTTTCACATCGAGCAGCTCCGTAAATCCGGTGGTTTCAAAGATGTCGTAAACATCGCGGGGTACATTTATTATCGGTATCGGTGTCTTCTTTGTTTTCTGCACTTTCAGCAGCACGCGCAGTCCCGCACTCGATATGTATTCGAGATCCTTCGCGTCGAAGAGGATATCCGCGCTGCCGGCATTTCCGATAGCGTCAAATATGTCCTTTTCGGTCTGAGCGGCGTTGTTGGAGTCGATCCTGCCTTCAAGGAAAACAGAGAGCCTGTTGTTTTCGACAGTTGTTTTCATTATGCTGTCCTCCTGATTTATTAATTTTTTATTCAGCTTTGATATCCGCAGCCACATGAGCGGCGCGCTTATGATAAGATCATCGGATCATTATTCATCCGATCCGCGGGAAAAGCGGATCATATTCCGATTGTAACCGGTAGTTACAAGATATGCTTTTTCATTATGTTCCTTCATCAGATTGCTGAGTGTAAATCCGCTCAGGCCCGTGACCTGATTGTCGGGGTCGGTCAGGTCACACAATTTTCCCGAATCACGTTCTATGATAAGAACATTATCAGGATCAAATAACAGTGAAAGCTCTATTAATAACGGCTTCTTCGACTGATTGTTGCTTTCGAGGATCGTCAGACCTATCTCTTCCGTAAACAGCGCCGCTTTATTGGCAGTCTTTTTCGGATACTGATGTGAAAGCAGGTTGTCAGCGACCTGCATGGAAAGCTGAACCGCTGTTTCCGGAGTAAGGGTATCCTCAATAACAATGATCTCCGCCTTCATATCATTCAACAGGAACGGGAAACTGTCTCTGCCGTATCTCAGATACACAAAGAGAAAGGCGCAGACAAGCGTCAGGACAGGAGCCGCCACAAAACCAGCCCACATACCGGCCTCCCCGAAAAGAAGGGATCCGGATACCGGGAGGAGAATGTATAACAGACCGTTCTGGAAGCACGCGATGCAGGTAGCCATACCGATACGGTCTATCAGCATATAGTAGGAAGTGGTGAGCGACACCGTACTGCAGAAGATAAACCCGAGCGAAACGATCCGTATGGCAGGTATTGCCGAGGAAAGCGCAGCATCATCGGTAACTCCGAACAGGCCGCAGAACTGCTTTGCGAAAACCCAGATCAGAAGAGTTGCGGCCGCTCCTTCTATGACGGCAGCTTTTATACCGGATCTCATGACTCTTTTGATGAGCTTATGATTCTTTTCTCCGAAATATGTGCTGACAAGCGGCTGCATCGCCATTCCCACACCGTCCAGAACAACGCCGAACTCTATCAGACTGACGACCACGGCCAGTGTTATCAGACCGGGATTGCCGTAGTGCCGTGAAACAAACCCTATCATCACGAAGTCCATAAGTCCCCAGCAGATATATACGGAGGAATCCACGATGCTGTATCTCGATGTCAGCAAAAAGTCCTTGAAGGACAGATGCCACACAAAGTGGAGTGTGTTTTTCTTTCTGAAAAAGTGCCAGAAGCAGGTCAGGATACCCAGACTGTTTCCTATCACGGAGCCCAGGATAATGCCCGTCATTCCGAGGTAATTGGTCAGTATAACGGAGCAGATAATGTTTCCGCCGATCTGAAAACCGTAACAGATATTATTGCAGAGTTCGTCGCCGTCGCTGTACACCATTTGTTCAAGATAGAAGATAACTATGGTCAGGAAGGCGTTGATCGGAAGGAAACGGTAGTACTGAAGCGCATTTTCCAGAATATCGCCTGTGACGCCGCTGATACCGAAATACACGTCCCGGAGCAGGAATATCGAAAGCGCAGAGATCGATCCGATACCGATACTGATGATGAGACCCTGTCCATAGATCTCATCGGCCCGGCGTTTCCTCATCGCTCCGACCTCTCGCGTGAAAACAATGCCGACACCAGTCGAGACCAGATCTCCGAAAAATGTAACAAAAGCGGTCAGCGGTGTTATCGCATTGATCCCGGCAACACCCGATTCGCCTATGAAGAAACCGGCAATGATGCTGTCGCTCAGCAGCATCAGATACATAACTGCTTTTGTAAATGTGCCGGATATCAGCATGGAAACGAATTTCTTTTCGCAAAAGCCTTTCATCACAACCCCCTCTAAAGCTGAACCTTATTCAGCCCGTCAATTATTTTTTGTAAGTATGTTTTCCCGTCTTTATGCATTTCCCGCCTGTACAGGGCAAGTCCGCCATTATCATTATATCATATCGGATAATAAATATCAAGAAATATTATAATATTGAGCTTTATTCTTTCGGTACTATATACAAATAATTTTTGTTGATATTCTACAAAATGACCATTGACTTTGATAGCGTATTTTGTTACAACGGTAAAGTAAAAGTATTATAGTACCATGAAATAAACTGTTTCGGAAAGTGTAAAAACGATCGTGTCCGCAGTATTCGGAAAAACGGTGATACACATACGATGCTCAATGACTCGATGGAAACGAACGCGCTGAAAAAGCTGTACGACGGCGCGGAGAGAAAGCCGTTCGTCAGCTCGACTAAGGCTCTTGTCGGGCATTGCATGGGTGCTTCGGGCGCGGTGGAGCTTGCGAGTGTTCTGCGTTCAATGCAGACGGGAGAGCCGATAGTTATGCCCCGCCTTACAGAGCCGCTCGATGACAGCGGAATGTTTGATCCGCCGGAAAAAATTGATATCAGATACGCTATGTCGAACAGCTTCGGATTTGCGGGCAACAGCGCAAGCATCGTAATCGGGAAGTGGGTGGGCGAATGAGGGCGTATATTGAAAGTACAGGCATAATTTCCCGCTGCGCAAAGTCTGCTGACGAGCTTATGAATGTGCTGAACAGCGGCAGGTACGAAAAAGCGGCACTTCCGATAGTGTTTGACTCGCAGATACCGCCTGCGAAAATACGCCGTAACAGCAGATACAACAAAATCGCCTGCACTGCCGCTGACAACGCGGTGCGCGGTGCGGATATTCCCGAGCCGCTTGACAGGCGCAGGATAGGGACTATAATTACCACAGGCTACGGTTCGAGCGTTTATTATACACAGTTTGCCGATACGGTGGCAAAGGGCGTTCCCGGACTTTGCAGCCCCGCGGTATATTCGGGAATGGTTCCTAACGCCTGTGTCGGGCAGATATGCATACTGAACGGCTTCAAGGGCGTGAGCACGGTACTCACCGGCGGCGATCCGCTTGAATATTCCTCTCTGCTGCTCACGACAAACAAGGCGGATATGATGCTCTGCGGTTCGGTGGAGGAATACAACGAGGCGATATATGCCGGGCTTGGCAAGCTCGAAGCACTGAACGGTGCGGAATTGTCCGAAGGCGCGGTCATGATGATGCTGACCCGCGAAAAAACCGGGAGGTCACTTTGCGCTGTGACCGGGTTCGCTTCCGCGTCACTCGGCAGAAGTCCCTTGCTGCATACGCTTGAAAGCAGTGGTGCTGATATTATTGCCGGCATTCTGAAAAGGCATGACAGCACTCCCGATGCCGTATTTGCCGCGGCCAACGGTACATATTTCGATGATATGGAAATCAAAGCAATAAAGACGATATTCCCCGGAGCGGAGATTGTTTCACCGAAAAAATGGACAGGTGAGACACTCGGCTGCGGGTATATGATGAACACGGTATTCGCGGCGGCAGCGGTAAGTTCCGGCAAGTACGGGAAAGTGCTTGTCACAGGCGTTGATATGATAGGAAATTACTGCACCGCGATGATCGGAAAAGTACAGAAAAAGGGCGTATCTGAATGAAAATAAGAGCCTGCCGCAGGCATATCCCGCCTGCGATGTCGGTGAAGCGCTTCGGAAAGCCTGGGAAAGCCGCAGAGCCGTGCGCTTTCCCTTTGAACGGCTCGTATTTATCGGGCGTCGGAATATGAAATGATGCCTCGCTGCAATAGCGGGGCATTAATTTATATACAAAATCCGTGGATTTTCCCGATTCACGGCAAGAGAGTCCGCCGATGCTGTACGGTCACGCTGACAACTGCTCCGCTAAACTTATCGGATCTCCCGATTGCCGATAAAGTTCATGATGAGATCAACGGTTATGTTCTGCTGCTCCCCGGCAGTAATATCGGCGGGCATATCACCGTCCTGCGCACCGTAGCAGCCGAATCCCGCGTGGTTGCCGCCCTCGATCGTCAGTATCTCCGAGCCTTCGGGGAGGTTTTTCCTGCATTCGTTGAATTTGCCGAGGTTCAGGCAGCCGTCCTTTGAACCGTATATTGCGCAGGTTTCAAGCTCCGTGGGCAGCGGCGAGATCGAATATGCCGCCAGCATGATCAGTCCGTCCATATTACCGGGCGTTTCGCAGTACATTGCGGCTACAGCTCCTCCCAGCGAATGTCCCGCGATATACCATTTGTCATAGCTGTACTGTGCCTTTATCCTGTCTGCACATCGCGGATCAAAAAATGCTATGGAAAGCGGCATACGCACCAGGAAGCAGTCTATGCCGTTTTCAGCTGCCTTTCGCATCAGCGGGGCATAGGCGGTGTACTCCACCTTCGCGCCGGGATAGAATATAAGTGCAGTACCTTCTCCGGCCCCGTCAAAGAAGTACCAGTCGGGCTCTTTCCCGACGGTAACATTCGCGTCGCTGACAAGATACTCCTGCACCGACGGATCGGCGCGGTAATAAAATGCTGTGTATATAAGGAACACCAGCACTGCCGTCACCGGTACTTCAAGCACGATGAACACTACTCTGAGCGCACGGCTCTTTCTGCCGCGTTTTTTATTTATGATGCTGACGATGACAAATACCGCTATCAGCGCCACAAACACAATTGCTGTTATTATAAGCTGACTCATTCACACACTCCCGTTCAATGTCTGATTTTCCGGATCTCTGCTTTGTTCATTGCGGAAAGCGATATTTTCCTGCATTACTGACTGAATATTATGCCGTGCAATATCGCGTTATTACATTCCCATAACATCATTATATCATAAAGCCGCGTCAGATTCAAGTATTTACCCCCTGCAAATCCATAATATCTCCGTGTTCAGGAATACCCGGAAGCCGCAGCGTGAGCGGTTCCTTCATGACCGCACCCGGCTGTCGGGATCCTTGCGCAAACACCGGAACAGTCTTCCTGCACTGGTAATATTGCCCAAAACCCGCTTTGGTGTCATGTAAAATATCTGAATATTGAATTATGCTATGAATTGAGATATAATGTAATTAAAGAAAGGGAAACAAAACAAGAGCCCATAAACAAAAACCAGCAACAATAAATTAACAGGAGGATAAAACTATGAAAACTACACACATTACAAAGAAGATCGCAGCTATATTCGCAGCAGCAATGATGGTAGTAACAGCAAGCGTTTGCGCATCGGCAGAAGACAAACAGGTCAGGATCCCGGACGATGAATCGGTATCGGTCTTCAGTGAGACAGCAGAGCCCGGTATAAACATCGGTATTCCGCGCGGAGGAAAAGTTCGGGTCAGAGTAAAGACTGAAATTCGCGTGCGCTGAAAAGTGGTTGCCCCACATATTCCGATATGTCCGGAAAATCCTCATATTTCCATAAAACAGATCCCCGGGTTTGAGGCCCGGGGATTTGTTGGTTATGAGGTACATTTTTCTGTCGGGAAAATACGGTCCTGAACCGCCCTGATCGTCCTGAATACCTGTTCGGCGGAATCGGCCAGATTTTCTTTTGCATTTTCTGTTTTCATTGCTTCCCCGAGGCTGCACACGCCCCGGATTATCGGGAAAAACGCATCAATGCCGTGGCTGTTCAGAGCTGCGGCATCTTTTGTTACGCTTCCGGCAAACGCGATCACCGGTTTTCCGTATCTCTTCGCGAGTTCCGCGACACCGGCGGGAGCCTTTCCCATAGCTGTCTGCGCGTCGAGCCGTCCCTCGCCGGTTATCACGATATCGGCAGTCCGGATATATTCTTCGAGCCGTGTTTCGCGCAGGATAAGCTCCACACCGGACTCCGCCGCTGCGTTTGTGTATGACAGAAAAGCAAATCCCAGCCCGCCCGCGGCTCCGGCGCCCGGATATCCCGGGTCGGCTGCGGGTCGTACCGTTTTAGTCAGCGCAGCGAATCTTCCGAGCAGTTTGTCCATTACGGGTATATCTTCGGGGCGTGCGCCTTTTTGCGGAGCGAACACTGCACTGCACCCGCTGCTTCCGCAAAGTGGATTTGTCACATCACAGGCGATGCGGAACCGGCACTCCTCCAGCTCCGGCATCACCTCGCCGTCGGTTATGCGGGAAAGCTCTGCCAGCCCCGCGCTGCCGAAAGGTATCTGCTCGCCGTGTCCGTTCAGCAGCCCGAAGCCCAGCGCCTGAAGCATACCCGCGCCGCCGTCGTTGGTGGCGCTGCCGCCTATGCCGATGATGAAGTCCCGGCAGCCGTGAGCCGCCGCGTCGCGTATCATCTCGCCGACTCCGTAGGTCGTGGTGTGCATCGGGTCAGCCCTGCCGGGCGGTACAAGTGTCAGGCCGGCCGCCGCCGACATTTCCATAACGGCGGTTTTTGTGCTGCCGATGATGCCGTATCCCGCGGTCACGGGGCTGCCGCAGGGACCTGTGACCTTTACTTCGCGCAGTTCGCCGTTCATGCCGGATATGAGAGCCTCCACAGTTCCTTCTCCTCCGTCCGCGAGCGGCCTTACGACCGTTTCGGCGTCGGGATAGACTCTGTGTATGCCTTCTGCGGCGGCATTTCCCGCCTGCATTGAAGTGAGACTGCCCTTGAATGAATCTATTGCAATAACTGTTCTCATAATATCACTTCCCGGATCGATTTTATCATAAATCCCGCCGGGTGTCAACGAAAAAGTATTCCGGTGCCGCATACACGGAGAAAACTTCTCCGTGAAATCGGCGTGCCGGGGAAAGCCGGCGGATATAGCGGGATAATTGACTTTTTTCTTTGTATATGGTATAAGCGCGGAGCCCGCGCACCCTATATTGTCCCGGAAAGCTCTGTTTGCTTTTTTATTTTCTTCTCCCATTGATTTTTTCTTCTTTATATGGTATAATCTGTATTGCTCCGGATATACGGATAAGTATGAAAGAAGCGGTGACTGTACCGTGACCGTGGATATAGTGTCCGGAATGCAGCAGACGCAGTGGGAGGATTGGAACAGTATCATGAATGAGATAGTTCTGGAGATTTCGGCATTTGTGATATGCCTTTTCTGTCTGTTTGACTGTTTCAGAAACAGCGGCAGGCAGTATATTCGTTTTCCGGAGGGCCTGATCGGCAAGCTGAAGGACAGGAGATTTATTTATATCTTTCTGCTGATATGCCTTATGATATCGTCAGTTACTGATGTGCTGGATGTCATCGTGGAGACATTTTTTCCGGCGAAAAGAGCCGTCGCGGCAGATATATTGAACGAGATCTATTTCCTGAGCCACACCTGTCTGCCGCTTTTGTTCGCGCTGTATTTTGTAAACTTCGCAGGCAGAGCCGCGGACAAGGGCAGGGGCTTCTTTGCGGCGATACTCTCGCCGTTCCTGGCCGCTGAGCTCCTGGTCGTCACAAATCCGTTCACAAGGCTGATATACTGTATTGATGAAAACGGCATATATACCAGAGGCCCGGGAATGTGGCTGATGTATGTTTCGGCGGGCTTTTATGTGGTGGTTTGCTCGGTGTACTTCTTCTCGAACTGGAAAAAGATGTCCAGAATGGACAGGACCGCCATGCTGATAATTCTGCTGATAGCCTCGGCGGGTATCGTTATACAGGGTCTGTTCTCGGTCAAGGTCGAACTGTTCTTTGAGAGTATCGGACTGCTGTGTTTCCTGCTGCTGCTTGAAGAAAAGCGGTCTGCGGCCAGGAGAAGAAAAAGCCGCATCAGCAAGAGTTTTATCGTTATAATAGCTCTGATATTCACGACCGTCATCATAATGAATATCACTATCATATATCAGGCGGGAACGGATCAGACAGGCAGGATCGGTGAGATACAGATAAACAATCTCAAGGGCGAGATGCAGGAGACGATGTCTGTGTCCGAGAATTACCTCCTGCGCTATTCCATGGGGCTTGAGCAGCTCATTAATGAATCCGCCGGGCTTGATAAGATCGAAGAGTACATCAGGGGGCAGAAGGCTTACTATGCTGATCTGAGCACGGGAAACTGTTTCAGCGTGTATGCGGCGGCTTCGGACTGGACCATAATCCCCGGTTTCGATATGCCGCAGGAATACCACGCCGCGGAGCGCGTGTGGTATACCGGTGCAAAGCGTGAAAAGGGGCAGATTTTTATCTCGGAGCCGTATATTGACGCCAATACGGGCGATCTCTGCTACACATTCTCATATCTTCTCTCCGACGGCGATACCGTCGCGGCAATGGACTATACTCTGTCGAGAGTGCAGGATATAGTCGGCAGAATGGGAGAGAGTGAGGATCAGTTCGCTATGATCGTTACCGACAGCGGCATTGTGGCAGGCTGCTCCGATGAGCACTATCAGGGTCAGGAGCTTTCAAAAGTGCTGCATCAGTACACCGAGGTATTCGACAGGGTAAAGGCCTCCAATGAGCACAGGAGCTTCCGCACATCAATCGGCGGAAGGGAGAAGATAGTCTTCGACAGCGAGACCGACAACGGCTGGAAACTCATACTTGTTGTCGATTACGATCAGTTCTGCAAGGAAACCATAGATCAGATGATAATGCTCGGAACCATTGACTTCATGATGGTCACGGTCATAATAGCTTTTTATCTGGTCAGTGTGAACAATCAGGAAAAGGCCGAGAAAGCGCTCGCTTCCACGGAGAGCTTCATAGCGTCGCTTTCCGGAGACATAAATGTGCCGCTGCAGGAGATAATCAACATCAGCGGAAGCTGTCTGAAACAGGATCCCGAAGACCGGCGGCTCACGTTCAGGGAGATACTGGAAGCGGGAAACCGGCTCCGCGAGAAACTCGACAACCTCTTCTCATATTCTAATATACTGAAAGAAAAAAATGCCGGGGAGACCGGCGCAGAAAAGAAGTCCGCAAAGGCGGCCGTTTCTGTCAGATATGTCCGCAACGGCATTACCGGCATACTTATCGCCGCGTCGCTTATAGGGCTTGTACTGTGTCTCGTTATGACCTCGAATTGGGGCTCGGAGCGCATAAGCAAGGAAGCTGCGCGGTATGAGAGCGAAGTAATGCTCTGGATGCAGCAGAAAAAGAGCATACTCGATATGTTCTCCGATGTCATAGCCGCCGATCCGGGAGTGCTTGACGATTATGATTCCGCCGTAAAGTGGCTGGACGATATCGCGAAGAACTACAACGAAATGACTTTCGCGTACATGGCGAACCCCTACAACAAAGAGCACGCCATAATAATGAACAACGGCTGGGTCCCCGATCCCGACTATAAGGTCGAGGAACGCCAGTGGTACATAGATACCGAGCGCTCGGGCACCGGATTCAGCATATCCGCTCCGTACTTCGACGCCCAGACCGGACTGTACTGTATCACCTTCTCGCGGAGCGTCTATTCCGAGGAGGGAGACTTCCTTGGCATCTTCGCCATAGACTGCCTTATGGACAAGATCGTCGGCGTGCTGGACAACAGCTATACCTCCGACAGTTTCGCCTTCATGGTGGACAGGAACGGGACGATCATCAACCACCCGCACAAGGAATATGAGATAAGCACCACCAACAACGTAAATATCGAGGACACCGAATACGCCGACGCCTACCACAGGCACAGCGTGTTCCTGATGCGTGACCATGACGGGCGGCTGGCGGCCTGCTACACTAAAAACAACGAGCTCTCCGGATTTACCGTTGTCGTTGTCCAGAGCTGGTGGAGCATCTACGGTACAGTGCTTATCGTCGTTATGGTGTTCCTGCTGATGCTGGCGGTATCCGCCGTAGGCGTTGTGACAATGATAAACCGGTTCATAGGATGGCAGGACAAGACCAACGAAAAGCTGGTCGAAGCCGCAGAGACCGCGGTGGCGGCGGAGAAGGCCAAGTCGAGATTCCTGGCGCAGATGTCCCACGAGATAAGAACGCCGATAAACGCGGTGCTCGGTATGAACGAGATGATCCTGCGGGAATCGTCCGATGCGTCGATAAGGGAATATGCCGGCAATATCCATTCCGCCGGAAAGAATCTGCTGGGACTCATAAATACCATTCTCGATTTTTCAAAGATCGAGGAAGGCAAAATGGAAATAATACCGGTAAAATACGATACCGCAATGTTCATTGAGAATATGATAAATTCCATATCCGCGAGAGCCGCGGACAAAGGCCTGGAATTTGAAGCTCACATAGACAGCAATCTTCCGTCGGCGCTCTACGGCGATGATATGAGAGTATCACAGGTCGCTGTCAATCTGCTCACCAACGCGGTAAAATACACAAGAGAAGGCCGTGTAGATCTGTATGTTGACGGGGTAAGGAGATCCGACGACTCGATAGGACTGAGGGTGCGCGTCAAGGATACCGGTATCGGCATAAAGCCGGAGGACATCGGCAGAATGTTCGAATCATTCACAAGGCTGGAGGAGAACAGAAACCGTACTATCGAGGGCACGGGTCTTGGTATGGCTATCGTGAACAGGCTCCTTGATATGATGGGCTCAAAGCTTGAAGTCCACAGCGTTTACGGCGAAGGCTCGGAGTTTGCATTTGAAGTAGCACAGGGCATAATCGACGGGCAGCCCATAGGCGATTACGAAGCAAAGGCAAGGGAAGCCCTCAGCAGCGAAGCGGACGACAGGTATATCTGCGCTCCCGGCGCGAAGATCCTTGTGGTCGATGACAACGATATGAACCTCAAGGTCGCGAAGAACCTGCTGAAACTCAGCAGCATAGTTCCGGACACCGCGGCTTCCGGAGCCGAAGCGCTGGAAAAAATGAAGAACAGCGTCTATGATATAGTTATGCTCGATCACATGATGCCGGAAATGGACGGCATCGAAACTCTGCATAAGGCGAGAGAAAACGCGCTGATACCGCAGGACTGCACGGTCATAGCGCTGACCGCGAATGCTGTCGTAGGCGCCCGTGAGACATACATCGAAGCCGGATTCGACGATTATCTGTCCAAGCCTATCGAGGTAAAGGCACTGGAGAACATACTCGGCAAGTACCTGCCGCAGGATAAGCTGACCGATCCTGATAATACCGGACCTGCTGCCCCCGCAGACAAGGCGGATGACGCTTCCGTGCTGTACGGACGTCTGGAGGAAGGCGGCATAAGCACGAAGACCGGTCTCGGTTACTGTGCGGATGACGATGAATTCTATAAGGAAATGCTTCAGGGCTTTGTGGACTCGGCAGAGACCCGTATCAGAGAGCTGAATGATGCGCTTGCGGCGAATGATATGAAAACATACGCGATAAAGGTTCATGCGCTCAAGAGCACATCGCGGACCATAGGAGCCGTCGGACTTTCCGAAACAGCTGCGGAGCTTGAAAAAGCCGCAAACGGCGGAGATGAAGCGGCCGTGCGCTCCGGTCATGCGCTGCTTCTTGAAAAGTTCGGCAGTGCGGTGTCCGTTATCGGTGCCGCCGGAATAACTGCCGGTGTGTCCGTTCCCGACGACGGGGATGAGGTAATGGAGTTCATGCCGGAATAGAAAAACGTATAAAAAACAGAACCGCCGCTTCGTGGGGTAGTAATAAAGAAGTATTCGACTGCTCCCGAAAGGTTGCGTATTTAAAGCACTTAAGATATTTTCCTGTAAGCGCCGCAATAGCAGCGCTTGGGGAAAATATCAGGTGTGCCAAACATTACGCAGCCTTTTTCTTTTTGTCGTAATCACGTCTGTCAAGTATCGCTATGACCTTAAGGACGTTAAATCTGAAATGGATATCGACTTCCTGCTCACGGTGTCCGCTCGATTTGTTGGGAGCGTGTACCACAATGCGCTCAATAAGCTCGTGCATTGTTTCGGGAGTAAGCTCGGATATGCTTTCATATTTTCTGACGATCCCTATAAACTGTGAAATATCCGAACCTTTCTGTTCCGTATCTTCTATGAATTTAAGGAGCTTTACCGAATCTGCCTTCAACGATCTCAGTTCTTCTTCATAGCCTTTTGACATCTGCTCAAATCTGTCGTCACTTATCTTGCCGAGAGCGTTATCTTCATAGACTTTGGTGAAAAGCCTGTCAAGCTCCGAAATGCGCTTTTCGTACTTTGCAAGCGTCTTCTTGGATTTCTTAACTTCTTCGATATGCGCACTTACCGAATGATCCATAGCATTGCGGATAAACTCGTCCTCGTTGTCATGGACATTGGATAACACCTTGTTTATCTCGCTTACGACCAGTTCACGCAGAATACAAGTGCGTATATAGTGAGCTGAGCATTCGTTCCGGTCACAAGAGTATTTGCCGCATTTGAGGTGCTCCTGACTTTCACTAAAGCTGACCGAGCGGCAGAGCCGCATTACCGAGCCGCAGTCTGCACAATATACTATGCCAGAAAACGGGTTAGGCTCGTTGTGCCTTTGAAGTCTGCGCTTGTGTGAGCGTATCTCCTGCACCAGATCAAAGTCGTGCTGTGAAATAATGGCTTCGTGCGTATTCTCGAATATTGTCCATTCTTCCTTTGGCTTATCGATC
>JAEEGL010570243.1_pt1 | contig 14154 bp, 18 predicted proteins | sample 9134231 | NCBI WGS metagenome assembly JAEEGL01 (sample SAMN16246548, study PRJNA631951) | gut metagenome | biome: gut microbiome; feature: rumen; material: fiber-attached | host: Bos | place: Iran: Karaj | collected 2018-10 | reverse complement strand
TATTGCGTGTTTTCTCTTTCTTTGGGTACATTTCTTTCTCTTTACGTCGCAACTAAAGAGAAAGAAATGTACAAAATATAAATTAATTAAAAAATCTGATTATTAAAAGAATAAAAAGAATTTTACACCAAAATATACATTAGGTTGCATTGGCTAAAAGTATTTATATTTAATATTTAAAAATTTAAAAATTTTTAGAAAGTTTTATAACAAAACTTTCTTTTCCTGCCCCACCCCCTTTGAACATTTTATCAGTAATTTGTATGCTTTATCAGCCTGCTTTTTATAAGCGGAAAAATTCTCATCACTCTCTGATGCAATAGTATTAAGCATAGTTCTGGTTATAATAGCTTCCTTCATTAATTCTTCCAAATAAACCGGCACTATGAGCATATCATCAGCATTTTTCAGTGCAAAGATTTCCTCTCCCTGAATTGTTTCACCAATAGTCAAAGTAAAATAATCTATCGTGATTATAACTTTTTCAGATGGTATCGGATAAAATATTATTTTATCATTTTTTATCAAAAATCCTTCCGGTAAACCATGTTTCCAAGTTAATTCAGAAATATTATTAATATGATTTAAATTTTTATTATTACACTTGACACACATGTTTTTATTTTCATCACACTTTACAATACCGTAGGGCATATCATACTCACAGACATTTGGAACAGTTAAAATTACATGCGTGCGCTCACGAAACGGGAAATCATAAGACGCATATATATCAATTATAGCTTTATTAATTGCTATTATTAAGGATTTTTCCATTTCCGAACCGGATACCGCATCGTCATCATACATTGACCACTCTTGCGATGCTGCGGTATTGTATAAATCTAATAATGTTAATGCCATAAGACCTCCTTTGTTATTTCTATATTTTTTAATTTTTATTGGAAATTGCGGAAAATTGAAATTTTTCTCACAATTATTTTGTAAAGTTTTGTAAAGTTTTGCCAAAAAGTCAGAAGAAAATAGCAATTATATACGTAAAATATACTTTATATATATAAGAGGCTAAATATGACTTTTAAAATTTGTAATTATTTTTTTAACAACCCAAAATATAAGGACACAGAAAATCTTATTATGAACGAGTGTGCACGCAGTTCATATATGAATTATATTCCCATTGTTGCAAGCAATCAAGCTAATTCCTTCTATATATCCGATTCAACTGTTCCTCAAATGGGCTTAGAACAGGCGTTTTATGAATGGCCCGGCCTCAATATTGACACAATAGCCCCGCAAATATATGCTTTTAACGGTGGAAACTGGTTTAATAATTTCTTCACCGGTATACAACAGACATTTACATTGACTCCTCAGAACGCTATTTCTTTAAATTCACCAAAAGTAACAGCAGAGCGTACACCAATTGAAGTTAAAGGCATAGATTACAGTATAATGGGTAGTGATGCATCAAAAATAAAACTACTAAGACCGGAAATGCAGCGAAAAGTTTATCAAATGTTTCAGTATGCTAAGTCAAAAGGTTGGACACTATCAATAACCAGTGCATACAGAAGTACACAAAAACAAACTTATCTATACAATGAATGGAAAGCAGGCAGACACAAAGTTCCTGTTGTTGCAAAACCTGGGACATCAAGACATGAATTTGGTTGCGCTGTTGATATAAGTGTTTCTGGCCATGGTGCATCAGCAGAAGAAATGGGAAAATTCGGCGAGTCTATAGGCCTTAGATGGGGTGGCCATTGGAGCCGAAATCGTGAAACATGGCATTTTGATCTTGACCCCAAAAAGACGGCGGATGTCTAGGAAAAATATAAAACTTTCAATTATAAGTTTTAATTATTCTTCCACGACCAACGAATAGATAGATTTTTCATTAATAGCCTTTTTTTTTGGTATTTTATCCTTATATTTTTTACCGTTTTTTTCAATAATTTTGTAATCATCAGGGAATTTTTCTTTCAACTCATTTGCAGAATCGTCCGGCAGCGTAAAAATATGCCCTGTGGGCAAATACATAATTTTATACATAAATTCTCCTTTTTAAAATAAATTTTTAACATAAAATATGTTATTGCTATCTATCTCTCCTAAGAAGAGATGTCCAGAATGGACATAGAGAGTAATATTAAACTTATTTTTCATTTGTAATTTCTCTTTTCTTTTAATTGCGATGTAAAAGAAAAGAGAAATTACATAAGAGAAAAGAAAAACACGCAGTTGAATGGATAACTACAATGCCCTTCGGGCATAAATTAAATTGCTGTAGCGGACAAGTCCGCACATTTATGCTCATTGTTGTTGCTACGCTACACTCTTGCATTGGCTTCAATTATTTACCTACGAGCATAACGGAATGAGCCAACAATGTTAGTGAGACAACAACAAAATCGGCACTGTTTGAGCGTGGCGAGTTTGCCGATTTTAGGTCGAGCATTACAATTGTTGTGCGAATGTAGTTCAGCTCGGGAGTTTCTTTGTGGTACTTTCTTTTCGGAAAAAGAAAGTACCAAAAGAAATATTAATAACATATTTTATGTAAAAGAGGATAACGGTACGTCATCCTCTTTTACTAACAATAAAATCCTTGTTATTCAACAACAGGCCTTACTCCAGCCCATTTAGCGATTGCATAAACACTTCCGTCAAAACCTTCAGCAAAATCCAAATCGACAGAACCGTCTGATTTTTCAAATCTTGCTAAATCTTGAACTTGGATAGCTGAAACCCCAACCGGAATTTCAATAGATATATCGCCCAACATTGAATTCGGGTAAGCATTACCTGATTTTACAGTCATTGAAGACTTTGTATCATCGTCATTTTCAACAATAACAAAAAGTGAATTATTTTTATTAGAAAACGCATCAACTAATGTTATACCGTTAGCAGCAACAACCGTTTTCTTTTCAATACCAATATTTGCGACTGATTCCGTATGGTCAAGGGTCGGATATTGCACATAAATTTTATCTCTGGTCATTTTTTTCTCCTTTTTTTGTTTATTTAATAAGAGCTGAAAGTTAAGTTAATAAGAAATTAAAAAACATCTTATTAACCTATTTACTTATTAACTTATTAACTTTATTAATACTAGCTTAGTGACAATGCTGCACTAACCTTGACAGTACCTAACAAATCCGCACGAGGTGCACCTACACCGTATAAACCATAACCTTTATAGCAGGTATTAAAGTTCTTTTCCGGTGTATAGAATGTTGTATTTAAATCCGAAGAAATACCGCCGGCAAGGGTTTTGCCCTTAATACCAAACAGAGGATAGAATACACCGCTTTCCGGTTGTGCAATATTGTTTGAAACCAAAATATCCCAGCCGCAGAGAGTACCTATATAACCTTTTCTTGTTTCTTCTGCGCCTGTTTCTGTATATTTAAGTTCATCTAATTGACCCAAATAGAATTGATATTCAGGCGGAATCACACAAAGCATAGAACCATCAATCCAGTTTGTATGACCTTTCCCGTCACCACGCTGGAACTTTGCCTGCATATACGCAAAAATTTCTTTAGCGACTTGTGCGGTTAAAGTAATAGCACTTCCGTTATCGTCGACATAATGTCCGGCTCTTGTATAAAGATTTGCGTACGAAGAGTCCAATGCGGCAGCGAATTGTTTAATTGCATCATCTGTGTAATCCTTTGCGACATTAACAACGTCAGCACTGTCACTGGCTTGTCTTAACATAGCTTCTTCCATTTCTGACAATTCGAAGTGAAACGCTTTACCTCTGTCTATTTTAACTTTACACGTAGAAACCGTTGCTGCCTCTGCGGTCGGCAAATCTCCACCATCATAATCAAATAATTGGATTAAACCGGGCATTGTAATATCAACTTCATCACCTTTTTTAACGTGATCTTTTAACTCGTGATGAGCCAATTTGCCGATTACTAATTCATCATAGAAATATTTATTAAATGCTTCAGAAAATGCACTAATAATTCTTTGTTTAGCTGTAGTCATTTTTTCTCCTTTTTTGTTTTAGTTAATAAGATTGAAGAGTTTAGTTAATAAGAATTTAAATATATCTTATTAACTTATTAACTTTTCTCTTATTAACTTCTAAATTAATTTCCTGATTGATTCCCTAAACTCATCATCGGTCATTTCGCTAAGCGATTTTTTAGGATTAGCGATTGGAGATTTCGGATTCTTAGAATAGGTCATAGAATCCAAAACATCCTGAGTTTCGGACTTGGCAGATTTTGATTTTTCATAAAGAGTTATTCTGTCTTTAACATAAGATTCCAGCAGGCTTACCATGCGGTCTGTGTCAAGATTATCGCCATAAGCCATAAGAGCCTCAGTGTACATTTCTTGAAATACGTCATTTTGAAAGTATTCGGGTGTATTGTAATACTCTCGGTCTCTTTGTATTACAGGAATTATTGAATTCTGATAAGAATTTAACATTTCTGAAATTTCCTTCAAATTGCTGTAATCCGCTAAATCTTTTCTCAAATTGCCAACCTCTTGCGAAGATTTACCCTGTAACTTTTGAAGTTCTTCATAAGCCTTGGTTAAATCTTCCACCGTCTTAAATTTGCCGAGAATCATTTCATTTTTGGGGTCTGAGTTTTCAGATTTTCCCAAAGAATTTTTTGAATCAATCGTTTCTGTAGTTTTTGAAACGGCTTCATTTTCAATGTTGTCGGTTTTCTCCGGCACTGAATTTTCTGCGGTTTCAAATTGTTTTTCTTGTGTAACTAAATTTTCTTCCATAAAATTTTCCTTTCATTAGATTTGCTATGCAAAATACAAAAGCCGAACTATATATCCGACTTTACTTTGAATTTTTACTTAAACGATACGGCCTGCATATATGCATGTTTAAACGCATCCGCTTCATTATTCCAAGTTGCATGTTCTCCAGTTCCCATCTCAAATCCGTATTGCTTTTGATACTTAACAGTTTCATTGTGTATGTAGAAAAGAATTTCCTAAAAAATATGGTTGTAAAACAGAAAGATTAGCTTGGGCTGAAATAAAATAGAATAAATTCTATAAAAATCATAATCAAATCTTCCAATTTTTTTATATACCTCGTTAGTCAAATATGTGTTGAATTGGAATATTGACTGGAATTAAACAAAATATTAAAATAAATTATTAATAATTTTATTAAGAGAGAACAATAAATTGAAAAAATTTTTTATTCTTTTTTTATTTGTATTTTATTCTATAATGGCTGTTTATGCAGAATATCAGCCAATACCGAATTATCAGCTCAACCGTTATAAAGCTGAAGTAGAAAATATTATAAATACAGAATATCCTATTGCAAAAAAGGAAATAAAAAATATAGTCAACGAAGTAAAAATTGAAACAGACAGTAATTACAAGCGAGTGTTGATTGAACAAGGTATAGCTGAAGCCATTTTTAAATTTTACAAAAAAATAATTGACACTACAGAAAAATATACACCTATCAATAAATCAACACCTGCGACCGATTGGTATGAAGAACTGCAAAACCAATTAAATCCATATTTAAGAAGTGCTAATGTCAATGTAAAAAAAATCAATAAATTGCTTGATTATGCAAAAAGAAAACAATATCAACTGGAAAATAAGTATCATTGTAATTAAAATTTTCCAAGATATTTTTTAGGGTCAACCGGGATTTCGTTTTCTCTTATTGTCAAATGCAAATGCGGGCCGGTTGAAATTCCTGTGTTACCTGACATTGCAATAACCTGACCCTGTTTTACTTTATCCCCGACTTTTACATCAAATGAACTTAAATGTCCGTATTCACTTACAACGTGTTTTCCGTTTATTATTCCGTGGTCTACAAACACACCGTTCCCGTATCCTCGCATACCACCGTTTGCTGCAACAACAGTTCCGTCTGCAATTGATTTTACCGGAGTTCCGATAGGTACACCAATATCAATTCCGGAATGCCCTGTGCTTGCACCTTTCATCGGTGCAACTCTGTACCCGAAATCACTTGTTATTTTACCCTCAACGGGTTTTATATATTTTATCTTTGCTTTATTCATAGTGGCTACTCCTAAATATTTGTTTATCGTTTGTATAACTGTTTCTATAATTCTTGAATCGTATTCTTAAGCTCCCCTTTTTAATTGAATTATTAATATTCTGTAAATTTTTATTAATATTTAATATATTTTCCAATATATGTGTTGACAAAATTCTGCTGCCAATGATAAGATATTTAAACAATAGCAGATTTGAGGAACGTTATATGGATTTCACACCTCCACAAATTATATCGCCAGCGATTGTTAAATTCGCAGATAAATATTATCCGCATACAAAAATATCAAGGCTTTTCGAAAAATATACCTATATTAATGATGCCACACCGCCTGACATCGCATCACGAAAAATTAAACGGCTTGCAGACCTCGGAAACAAAAAAGTATATGCCGTATATTATATATACAACGACGACTCCAAGATGGGTATACCCTATTTACTCATAAAAGAAAATAAAAACATCCGTCATGCAAACATCGAAGAAATCGGAGAAATTCATAAAAAAAATAACATTGTAAATCATACTCCATCTTATGTCCCCGAAGCTGTTATTAAAAAACTGGATGAACATGTTTCCTTTGTCACATCATCAGGAGATATAAGATGGATTCGTTACCGCACCACTTGGAAAAATTACGAAGTATATAGTTATTATTATTACTTATATGAACCTAAACTCATAGGCAAGCATATTGACATTCTTTATGACTGCACCAATGCACGTTTCCCCAATAAAGAAGAAAGATGGAGTCTGGGTCTTGTCCCTCCTGCATATCCTCCCAAAGATGCCATTCCGACATTATGTAAAAATAAATTAAATAGAAATTCTCAGAATAATTAGCGTTTACTTCTTGGTTTTACTACTTTATTTATATATTCAGGGTTGAATGCTTTGTCATCTACACGCAAAATCTTAAATGTTCTTAAATTTGATGGCGATTCAACGAAATCACCCAAATATTGTTTTGCCGATTCACCAAAGCCACCATTTCCAGTTTGCGGGTCATAAACAATAATTTCACCTTTTTCGTTTTTATTTACATTTATTACATGTCCGCTACCGGGTACATTTTCATAAGCTTCATTGTAATAAACTAATTGATATCGTTCTCCATTTTTCATATTTCCATCAAAATATTCGTAACAACCGACATCATCCAAGCTAACCTCAGAATAATTACACGGCTTTTTAGAAACAGGGTCAATATACCCGCCTGAATAATCCCAGGACAATTTGTCATCAATTATTGGCAATTTCCCTGATACTGCCTCTACATCATACCCTCGTTGTTGTGCTTCAAATGCAAGAGCACAACTGGTGCAGTTATTGTCATAACCGACATTAGTCTTTTCATTATCACCAATATTAGGATTAACACCTATTTGAGCAGCTTCCAAAAATGTTTTCGGTTCACCTCGTTTTACACCCGCAATCTCATCAGGGTCTTTGCGTTCAATTGATTTTTGTTTTTCTCGTTCTCGATATTCTTTTTTATATTCTTCATTTTCTTCATATTTCTGAGATTCATAATACTCTTGCGAACCTTCCGGATTGTCATCCCAATCAGCGTTATCGTAATTATTTTCATTATTGGCACTATCTGCTCTATTATTGACAGAGTTTTCGTCTGAATTTACCCCCGGTTTGCTCCGCCAATGGGCTTTCACTTCCGTTCCGTCCTCTCGGGTATAAGCTTCTACATGCACAACATTATCTGACTGCGATAGTTCACTTTCATCCGGCAAGCCCAGCACCTTATGCTGAGCTATAAATTCATCCGCTCTGTCTTTGATTTCCCGCACCGTCATATCAAGCATTTCATTCTTTGTATATATTCTGTTATCATTTGTATAACTGTTTCTATAATTCTTGAATCGTATTCTTAAGCTCCCCTTTTTAATTGACTTATTAATATTCTGCAAATTTTTATTAATATTTAATATATTTTCCAATCATGGCATTGACAAGTAATTGGGATAAATGATACAATACCAATGTAATTGTGAGTATAATGAATATTATATGGACTTCGCACCACCACCTGAAATACCAAAAGAAGTAATTAAATTTGTAGAAAGTCGCAAATATAATTTGTCTAATTCAAATATATCCGTACTATATCTGTTAGAATGGAAAGATTATCACGTTTACTACATCCATAAACGCTCATGCGCCGATAAACTTTGCGGTTCACCACTGTATATTTTAAATAACAACCTGGAAACCAGGTGGGCAAGTCCATATGAAAAAACTCCCATTTATGCTAAATATAAAGCGACCCGTCTTAAGAAGACGGAATAACTACTCTGTTATAATAATATGAAGATAATTTTTTATCGTCTATCCTTAGGTATTTTGGATTATATTGTGCATCCTGTCCCATCCAAGTTTTTACATATTCATATGCGGTATCGCCTTTACGCACAGAATTTGACTGCGCATCATACAATATTAAACTATCGTTTGCATCTTTTTCTACCATGACAACATGTGCTTTTTTTTCAATCTTACCTTCAAATTCTTCATCATAATAATTTACCAATGCGTAACGTTCACCACATGACACTTTATTAGAGAAAAAGTCATAACAATTTTCTTTCTTAATATTTATTTCAACACCAGTACATGGCGAATTATCATTCGGCTCAAGCCAAGAACCAAAGAAATTTTTTCCTATCTCTTCAGTGGCATTTCCATCCGTAACAGGTGTTGACTCCACATCAAAGCCCCTTCTTCTACATTCATACGTATATATACAAGCTGCACAATTTTCATCATAACCATCTTCCTCTATATACTTAGGATTAACTTTGCCGCTATCAGCCTCTTCAAAAGTCATCGGCTCACCACGTTTTACCCCTGCAATCTCATCAGGGTCTTTGCGTTCGATTGATTTTTGTTTTTCTCGTTCTCTATATTCTTTTTTATATTCTTCACTTTCTTCATATTTCTGAGATTCATAATACTCTTGCGAACCTTCCGGATTACCTTCCCAATCAGCGTTATCGTAATTATTTTCATTATTGGCACTATCTGCTCTTTTATTGACAGAGTTTTCGTCTGAATTTACCCCCGGTTTGCTCCGCCAATGGGCTTTCACTTCCGTTCCGTCTTCTCGGGTATAAGCTTCTACATGCACAACATTATCTGACTGCGATAGTTCACTTTCATCCGGCAAGCCCAGCACCTCATGCTGAGCTATAAATTCTTCTGCTCTGTTTTTGAATTCTTTTATCGGCATTTCTAACATTTCTTGTTTCGAATATATTCTGTTATCATTTGTATAACTGTTTCTATAATTCTTGAATCGCATTTTTACCTTCTATTTATTAATAAAATTTAATATATTTTCCTAAATATCATTGACATCTTTGCGAAGCTGATGGTAGAATATTAGTGTATTAAGCAAAATTGGGAAAGACATGGATTGCGCACCACAATACGATATGCTACCTTTACTTGAACCACCCCCTGCGGTTGTAAGATTCGCTGCTAAAAAACAGGTTAAATTATTAGCAGACGATTTAAAAATGGAATTCAGTTCAACTAAAGATTTTAATGGATATAAGGGTTATATTGGGGTATATCCGTGTATGACAACAAGAGATATTTGTGCAATTTTGTATAAACCAATGCACAAAATTAGGTTTGCTACGTTAGAAGAGCTTCAAGAACTTTATTTAAATTTTCGCTGACTTGGTTTTGATATTTTATTTAACAAATCATATTTTAATTTTTTATCATCAATACGAAATAAATACTGAGGATAGTAAACATTATCGAGACAGTCTTTCTTATAATCGATATCGTCGAAGTATTCATTTCCATAGTAATTTCCGCTTTGAGGATCATATATTTCCAGTTTATTTTCAGCATTTTTAGATATTTCAACAGCATGTGCATAATTATCTTCCTGTCCATGTGGATGATACCAAAATTCGTAACACTCACCTGTTTTTATTTCGTTTTCTATTTGCGAAATACATTCACTAGCATTATTTGAACGAATTTTTGTAGGAGATTCCATTTTTGTGCCATCAACGGATTCGTAAGCATAGTATGGATATGCTCGTAACATTTTTACCTGTCCAACATCATTTGGACTCGCAGGTAAAGCTTCAATATCAAAGCCCTGTTCTCTTGCTTTGTGCACAGGTATACAAGATGTACAGTTTTGCTTATAACCCTCATCATCGCTACTGAATTCAGGATTTACATTATGTCCTCCAGCTTGTTCCTTATTCATTGGTTTGCCACGTTTAACACCCGCAACATTATCTGGAATATTTTTTTCATAAAGTTTTCTTTTATCCATTTCTATTCTTGCAGTCTTACCTGTTGATGTTCCATTATTATCATCTTCATTATTCAATGTTGTGGTTTCGTTATTTAAAGAGCCCTCTCCAGGTTTACTTCGCCAATGAGCTTTTACTTCCGTTCCGTCCTCTCGGGTATAAGCCTCTACATGCACAACATTCTCCGAACCCGCAAGCTCACTTTCATCCGGCAAGCCCAGCACCTCATGCTGAGCTACAAATTCATCCGCTCTGTCTTTGATTTCCCGCACCGTCATATCAAGCATTTCATTCTTTGTGTATATTCTGTTATCGTTTGTATATGAATTTCTATAATTTTTAAATTTCATTGTTTTCCCCTTATTTTATTAATTCTTGTAAAACTTTTGATATCTTCGAGCCTTTTGGTTCTTCTTCATTTACAGCTTCCTGTTTTGGAGTTTCGGTTTCATGCTCATTATTTTCTGGTGTTCGTTCATCTCCCTGCTGCGGAATGAGATTTTGCATCATTGCCTGTAGCATTTCGGGAGAGAATTGACCGTTTCCACCTTCATTTACCCCTGCAAGGAATCTCTCCGGATTATCTACTCCTTTTTGTTCAAAGTACCAAACAAAGATTTCTTCAAGGTTCAGAGGAATTTGCTGAGAAAATTTTTCAACTGCTGTAACCAGCATATCTGCCTGTTCAGATTTTACAAGCGTTTGAGACGAATCAGAGTATGTATATTTGTAATCAGCTTGACGGACAGTATCATCTATTTCTATTTCTTCGGGCTGGTTCTCTTTATTTACAAATATTGTTTCTGTTCCCATTTTGAAATCCGCACAGAGTTTTGCAACTTTTTCAACACATGGCAAAATATAATCCTGATTTATTGTATCAACTAACATCGAAAGTCTTGTCATTTGACCTTCCGACTTTGTATTTATCTCTGTTGCAGTTTTTGCCGCAGTTGTTTCGACAGAACCTATCATATTCGGGAATATACCTGAAACTTCTGCCATTAAGTCATTCAAGAATGAAATATCGTTTAGAAATACTGTCGGGTTGAAATTCATTTGCTGAAATGCTGCTGTAGGTGTTAAATTATCACCGTATTCAATGATTTTTCCCGGGTATAACTCGATTTCGTCCTTTTCAAAGAATCCTTCAGGTGCCAAAAGCGGTGGATTCTCGTTTAGTGCTTGAAGGTTGCAAGTGCGATTTAACAAGTCTTCCTGCAAATGAGCAAGCGAAAGAACACAATACAAAGGACTAATACCACGCTTGGTAACAGGGTCTGTTATGTACGCACCATAAGAAAACGGATTTATGATTCTTTCATTTTTCCCGAATTCCACCAAGAATTTTCTTGCAACTACAACAGCTCTCCAGTTTTTCAAAACTGTTCCGTCTGGAAGCTTTAAGTCACCCCAGTGCTCAAGAACTTCTATTGTAGAACCGTTTACAACTTCATCATGCTGCTTTTGTCCGTGATTATCGGAATTCGAAACAAGTGCATATATTTGCTCTTTCTCTTCACTAGTAAGTTTATAATATTGATTATTGACGATATCTTCAGCCGTTTTGTAAGTACGGTATATCTTCGGACAAGAATCCCAGTTATCGATTTGAGAAGGGTCAAAAACCAAATCTGCCGGATTTACGGAATAAATATAAGGATTGTCATAAATTTTTCTTTCATCAGTCCAGAAATTTTTACCATTCTTAACAGCTTCCATGATTTTTGGGAGCTTAAAAATATCTTCCGAGAATAAATTTTCAAAGAAAGAAATTGGACGTCTATATTCCTGATAAGTCTTTTTCCAAGCAGTAAAGGAAATAAGTTCACCATAAAGCAGAGAGTTGTCAATGACTTTATCACAAGTTTTCTGATAATCCATTTTTTCTAAAATATCAACAAGCATAGCTTTTTGCTTATTAGAAATATTGTTTGAGTCACGATTTTCTCCCGAAACATCAAACATAGAATTAACATTTGCATAAGTATTTCTCCAGATAAACGCTTTTAGGGTTTGATAAAACATATATGTTTTGCACATTTTAACTTTAGCTTTCCATCTTTGAGTTTTATCGGTAACCGTTTTAAAATCGTTTTTGAAAAATATTTCATTAGCCAAATCTGATGCCATTTTAAGATTAGAAGCTCTTTCGGAATTGAGTGCTGTAAAATCGGAAGATATTGATTTAACAAGCAGAGAAGCCTGTTCTTTGCTAAGTTTTACTTCCGAATCGTCTTTTTCAATAATGTAGCTGAATGTCATAATTTTAATCCTTTCTTTTTTAATTCATTATTTTATATATTTTGATGAGTAATTTATCTTTCTTTTATTGTGACTTTCTTTTACCGAAAAGAAAGTCACACAAAGAAACTCCCGAGCCGAACTGCGCTCATTAATCAATTGTACGGTTCGACCTGAAGCTCGCAAACTCGGGTGTTATACACCCTCAAACAGTGCTCGCTTTGCTATTGTCTTACCGACATTGATTATTCGCTCCGTTATGCTCAGAGAGAAGAGGTAAATCAACATTGAATCGTGAGCGTGTTACAAAGTAACAATAGCGAACGTTAGAAATTCGGCGTAGCCGAAAAAAAAATACAGCCGAACGAAGTGAGGATGTAGAAAACATCCGCAGGGTTTTTCTTTCTTGGGCGACATTCTTTCTTTTTGTTGCAGGTAAAAAGAAAGAATGTCGCAAAATTAATAATAAAAACAGTTTTAATACAAATACATCAAAATATATATTTTGATGTATTAATTGTGTTTAAACACAAATAACTTATCTTTAACCCGTTTAAAACCGGCTCTAAGCAAACAGAGTGCAGAGGCACGATTTTGTGCCTCTGCATATATATCACAGTCAAACCATGTGGTTGAAAGCTTTACACACTCGATATTTAAGTCAAAATGTTTTCTTCCTGCATAAGCATTTAAAAACAATTTTCCGTCATCATCAACAAAGAAATAGATGGCGCCTATTAAGGCACCATCTTGATTGATGAAAGAATAGAAAAGAGTGTTTTTAATAATAAAGTTAAAATTATTTGTATCACAAATTTTATCCTGATTCTGTTCATACATCTCTTTTAGTTTATCTTTGTACAGCAAAAATTCAGGATTATCAGGAATAATCGCTTTTATCATGAATTCCTTTCTTTTATAAAGTATTATTTTCTATTTGCATAATATGGTCGTCTCCTATAGTAACCGCTGACTTTTGTTCCGTCTGATTTTGTATAATCATCAATGTAAATCAACTCTCCTGAAATAACTTTTTTATCAAGCTCAGATTTTTCCGGTATTTCCCATCCGTTATATATGCATGTTTAAACGCATCCGCTTCATTATTTTAAGTTGCATGTTCTCCGGTTCCCATCTCAAATCCGTATTGCTTTTGATACTTAACAGTTTCATTGTGTATATATTTGTTAAATTCTTCTCTGTTTTTGTATTCTTTGCTAAACATACTATTTTTCTCCTTTTTATTTGTATTAGAATGTACTTATGAAGCTTCTATTTATAAATAAATATAAAACTTTAACTATTTATAACTTATGTTGGGTTATAGGTTTTTTTTGGTCTTTAAATTACATTTTTGAAAAACATAGATTTTGGTACTTCTATACATTTCTTAACTTCACTCAACTTTTTTTCATCCTGTTTATATGTTTAATTGCTTTTTTAATTGAAAAAAAGATATACAAAATTAAAAATATAAAAATTGAAAATCCAAAGGCAAATGAAATATTTACAAAAGTTTGCCTTATTACATCTTTTATTGTTTTTCTAATTTATCTGGCTATCGGATATGACTTACACAGAATTTCTATGACTATTGATTAG
>JAEEGL010453314.1_pt1 | contig 14154 bp, 13 predicted proteins | sample 9134231 | NCBI WGS metagenome assembly JAEEGL01 (sample SAMN16246548, study PRJNA631951) | gut metagenome | biome: gut microbiome; feature: rumen; material: fiber-attached | host: Bos | place: Iran: Karaj | collected 2018-10 | reverse complement strand
AGATCAAATATTAAGTTTTGTTTTAGAAACCGGTTTCGATTGAACTGCTGACAGTCATCGTAAACCGGTTTTAAATTGCAATTTGACAACATAATATCGGCAATGTATAATATTTTACCGTAATTTGATTACGAAAGGATTTGATCAAAAGTCTATGAACGATGACGATAGTATACCCATACGGGCTCTGTCAGCAATCAACAACATGCATTTGCCTCTGCAAATCATATTGATAATCGTATTGATCTTCTTAAATGCGTTTTTCGCGTCAGCTGAGATCGCCTTGCTCTCTTTTAACGAGGCAAAGATGACAAAGTCTGCGGAAGAAGGCAACAAAAAGTCAAAAGCAGTACTTGAGTTTGTAAAAAATTCGAGCAAGTTCTTATCCACAATACAAGTCGGAGTAACATTGGCAGGATTTTTATCGAGCGCATTCGCGGCCGATTCTTTTGCCGATCTTATCGTAAAAGGATTGAGCGGCAAAATAGGCATTCCGGACGGCGCGATCAGAACTGTATCCATAATTCTGATAACTATCACGCTATCTTTCATAACTCTCGTTTTCGGTGAACTGGTACCGAAGAGATACGCGATGAAATACAGCGACAGACTCGCCAGAAAAGCAGTTAAACCGTTGAAATTCACAGGAATAATATTTGCCCCGTTTATCTTTTTACTCACTGTATCGGTAAACGGAGTGCTCAGACTGATCGGAATAAACCCTCATGAGACAGAAGAAGATGTAACAGAGGAAGAGATCAAATTTATGATCAACGAAGGTCAGGAGCAAGGCGTTATCGATGAAAACGAGAGCGAAATGATAAATAATGTTTTTGACTTTGACGATAAGACAGCCGGAGAGATAATGACGCACAGAACGGAAGTCGTTGCTGTAGAAACAGATGCCACACTTAGAGAGATCCTTGAAATAGCATCTTCGGAAAGATATTCGCGCTTCCCTGTATATGAAGAATCGCTTGACAATATCGTCGGAACGATTCATATCAAGGACCTTCTTAAGGTCTCAAATGAGCCTGATTTCAGCGTAAACAAGATAATGAGACCTCCCTGCTATATTCCCGAATCTCAGAAAATAGACGATGTTTTCAAGAGCCTTAAGGAAAGTAAAAATCACATGGGTATCGTATTGGACGAATACGGAGGAACTGCGGGAATAATCACTATGGAGGATATACTCGAAGAGATCGTCGGAAACATTCAGGACGAATACGATGACGAAGAAGAGTCGGAAAAAATCATAAAAACAGCAGATGACGAATATCTGATAGACGGATTTACGGAGATCGATGAAGTAAACAACGAACTTGATACGGATATTCCGATCGATGAATATGACATTATGAGCGGTTTTGTCATCGGAAATCTCGGTTATATTCCGGAAGAAGACGAATTCCCTTCCTTCAGCTATAAGAACCTCGATTTTACAGTCGTTTCGCATAATAACAAGATCATTACAAAAGTAAAAATGAAGATCCACCCGAAGGAAGACATCGATCACGATGAAGAAAAAGAAGAGGAAAAAGATCGGGATGACGAATGATCTCACGGCCTCTTTTCAAGTGCCGATCTTTAGATCAAAAACCCCGCTGCGTCAAATAAATCAATGCAGCGGGGTTCTTTTTACCGTTATTATCTTCCTTACAATAGACCTTTCAGGAAGAACAATCCGAGAAGGATCAGCGGATAAATAATATAAGGAGTGTATCGTATCGGTCTTCTGACAGGTCCTTCATTATAGAATCTGACAAGAGGAAGCGAGAGGCATGATCCCGACATAGCTATCATATGGAGGTATTCGGATGTATTCCCCGCTCCTTTCTGCGGCATATACATAACGATGCCTACAATCAGAAAGACGATCGAAAAACTGGTCATATAATATGCGAGTCTGATAAATTTGTCCTTAAAAAGGTAAACGATATACCCGGGGATAAGAGCAAGAGCCCAGTCACTCCTTATAACGAATATCATAAGCAGCAAAACAGTAACAGATGTGAGTATCTTATATGCATGTACTTTGAATTTGTCCATCAGAAGAATTGAACCGAGATATACAAAAGCAGTAAAAGAGAGGCTGAAAAATGACTGCGCCTTGAAAGACTTTTCACCGAAGCACAGGAAGTAAGGATAAGCAGACATTATCGCTCCTGCGAGCATGATCAGCATATATCTGATCGTACTCCCGTTGTAATACGTTCCCTGAGCGATTACAAGGGCCCACAGAGGCAATCCGGAAGCGCCGACCACTCCCAATAGGATGATAAGCCAGGACGCCTTTATGAGGCCGCAGAAGGCCAAATTTAAAGGGATGAGCAAAACGGTCGCAATTATAACGAGAACGTTAAAATCAAATATTCCCTTTTTACCTTCAGAAGATTCACTCATTTGATCTTTACTCCGACAATCTTGATTTTGCGTAAAAAACCGTCTCTATTCCCGTTACGAAAGCGATCACGAAAAAGATCACCGCGCATTCGACGTTTGCATATTCATCCGGTATAGCTTTTACCATCGTGACCGTTATGCCTATGACGAGGAATATCAGTGAGAAAAATGTATGTATCCACCATCTTTTTATCTCAAGATATCTGTACTGCATAGAAGATGCGAGCAGTATGATTCCGAGAAGAAGTGTCGTATTTCCGGAAGCCATCAGCAAGGAGTTTATCGGTTCTGTTCCGTTTATGATCGAAAGAACAATAAATAATGTCGATATAAGGAACGTTATTCCCGCCGGCAGTATCCAGCCCGGTCTGTAATGCGCTCTTTTATCGATTACGAAAGAAATCAAATAGAGACATCCGCAGAGAAAGAATATTCCTGTTGCGACAAAAAGATATATTCTTGTATCAAAATCAGCCTTTATAAGAAGAAATACTCCTAAAATAACAAGAAGCAATGTCGTCAAAGGCAGGTAAAAATTAAACTTTTTAAGTTTCATTTCATATTCTCCTTCTTCATGCAGAATCGGTAGCTGTCTCTGCACATATCTTCTACAGTCTTTTCGGCAGTAAAACCAAGAATACTCTTCGCTTTTGATACGTCAGCATAGTTTTCCGCAACGTCTCCCGGTCTTCTGTCAACGATCTTGTAATTGATCTTAACATTGTTGACTTTCTCAAACGTATTGATGAGTTCAAGGACTGAGACTCCCCTTCCGCAACCCAGATTGAATGCGTCGATACCCGTAAAACCGCTGAAAGCGTATCTTAAGGCACATATATGCCCTTCAGCAAGGTCAGTAACATGGATATAATCTCTTACGCCTGTTCCGTCGGGAGTCGGATAATCGCCTCCGTAGACCATCAGACAACCGGCTTTTCCTCTCACGACATCAAGCAGTCTCGGCATCAGATTGTTCGGTATTCCGTTCGGATCTTCACCGATCAAGCCGCTCTCATGAGCGCCTATAGGGTTAAAATATCTCAGAACTACTATCGAAAACTGCTTCTCCGCTTTCGCCATATCTTCGAGAATACCTTCGATTATCAGTTTTGTCCTTCCGTACGGATTCGTAACAGACAAAGGAGCATCTTCTTTCAAAGGCATATTTTCCGAAAGGCCGTAAACAGTCGCCGAAGAGCTGAATATTATTTTGTTGACTTCGTATTTTTTACAAAGTTCAAATAGATTGACAGAGCCGAAAAGATTGTTCTCATAATACATCAAAGGTTTTGCGACTGACTCTCCGACTGCTTTATAACCCGCAAAATGGATAAGCGCGTCGTATTTATCTTTCTTAAAAACCTTCTCAAGCGCCTTTTTGTCTTTCATATCGCACTTGAAACATTTCAGATCTTTGCCTGTGATCTCTTTGATCTTCGAGACGACTTCCTCGCTGCTGTTTGAAAAATCGTCAAAGAGCGTTACATCGTAACCTTGATTTAAAAGCTCAACGCATGTGTGACTTCCTATAAAGCCTGCTCCTCCCGATACCAAGATCCTCATTTCTTACTCTCTCCTTTTTAAATGATATTATTTCCTTTTTGTTTTTCTCTGTTGATCCTGAAATCGACAGAGCGTTTTAAGTATTCAAGATAATCGGGATCGGAGCACATCGCCTTTGACGGAGAGTCTGAAAGCTTTGCGACCGGTCTTCCGTTTACATATTGAAGTTTGATGATTATATTCAGCGCCTTTTCGCAAGTGTCGTTCGTTATCGAAGTTCCGATTCCGAATGACACCTTTGTTCTGTCTTTGAAATAGTCGTAAAGCTTCTGTGCTTTGTCGAAATTCAGACTGTCGCTGAAGAGAAGAAGCTTCGTCTTAGGGTCGATGCCGTATTTTTCATAATGTGCGATCATTTTTTCGCCCCATTCATAAGGATCTCCGCTGTCATGACGAAGTCCGGAATAGTTGTTCGCCATCGCTCTGTTAAAATCGAGCAGGAATATATCCGACGTGATCGTATCTGTAAGTGCTGTTCCGTTATCACCCTTGTATTCATCATACCAATCTTCCATGGCGTAATGGTTCGTATAAGCAAGAGGTATCATATCGATGCCCTGATACATTTGAACGAATTCATGCGCGTATGTTCCTATAGGGGACATATTGTATTTCATCGCAAGGTATACGTTTGACGTACCGACTATATTTTTTGTCTCTTCGTTAAGTCTTTTTACGACTATATCTTCCCATTCTCTTGAAAGTCTTCTTCTGCAGCCGAATTCAGCGAATTTGAAAGTGTATTTTCCGGAGTTTAAAAGCTCAATCTTCTTGTCGAGCTTCTTTTCTGCCGATTTTCTGAGCTTATCATAGTTATATTTGAATCTGAAGTATACCTCGTTGATGATCTCGAGAAGGTATATTTCAAACTGCATCGCCGAGAAAAGAGGACCGTCAACTCTGACAATAAGTTCTCCGTTATCTGCAAGAGAAGTTGTAACATAATCTCTGATAGGATGCCAAAGTCTTAAGAATTCAACATAGTCGCTCTTTATAAATCTGATGCTTCTGAGATAATCAAGTTCTTCTTTCCTGAATCTGAGCGTACAGAGATGATCTATCTGGTCATTGATCTCATCAAGCATTTCAGCGGTAAATACGACATCTTCGTTTCTGCACTTAAATCTGTATTCGCCCGTAAGATCTGTGTGCTTGTGAAGAATGACCTGATTCATGTTGAATTTATAAAGGTCAGTGTCAAGCAGTGAAAAAATAATCGGATCAAGTTTCATATTTTTACCTCTTTTCTTTGATCGCGCATCCCGCCGTATACCCGGTCGAGAAAGCTATTGTTAAATTAAATCCCCCGGTGTATCCCGCAACATCTATTATCTCCCCTGCGAAATATAAATTTTTACACAGTTTTGATTCCATTGTCCTGGGATCTATTTCGTTTATTTTTACTCCTCCTGATGTCACTATCGCTTCATCCATAGGACCGGAACCTGTTATTTTTACGGTAAAGTCTTTGAGAACATCTACAAGCTTTGACCTTTCTTCTTTTGTGATCTGATTAACAAATTTTTCGGGCGAAATACCGGAGCGCTCTACTATCGGGTCTATCATCGCCTTCGGAAGAAGTCCGGAGAGCGAATTTTTAAACTGCTTCCTGGAGCTTTCGTAAAAATCGCGCGATACACGCTCATTCAGCTTTTCGACAGTAAGCGCAGGCTTCAGATCGATATGAGCGGTTATATTTTTATAATCGTATTTCAGAAGATGACTGCTTGCGCTCAGTACTACAGGTCCCGATATCCCGTCGCCGGTAAAGAGCAGTTCCCCGAAATCGTCGTATATTATACTATTTTTACTTTGTTTTGCGCAATCATTGCTGAAAACGACTGAAATATTCTTTAAGGTGAGTCCGGCGAGTGACCTTATTGATTTGTCGTTCGATACGAGTCTTATAAGCGCAGGCTTCAGATCTGTGACAGTATGGCCTAATTCTTTTGCGAATCTGTAGCCGTCGCCTGTCGAACCTGTGAGAGGATAAGACATCCCTCCTGTCGCGATCACAATATTTTCGCATCTGAACTGTCTTCCGTCCTTTAGCGACACTCCTGAAACATGATTTTCTTCTGTCAATATTTTTTCTGTATCAGCACCGTAAAATATCTTTATCTTTTGCTTTTCGATGTCTTTTTTCAGAACAATCACAATATCAACAGATTTGAAAGACGCGGGAAAAACTCTCTTCCCTCTTTCTGTGACTGTCGGACAGCCTCTGTCGTTAAAATAATTGATTATATCTTTGTTTGAGAATCTGGAGAATGATGAGTACAAAAATTTGCCGTTTTCCGGAATGTTTTCAAGCAATTCTTCAAATTCGCAATCATTTGTGACGTTGCATCTGCCTTTGCCCGTAATGCGGAGCTTTTTACCCAGTCTGTCATTCTTTTCGACAATACAAACGGAGTTCCCGCCTTCAGACGCCTTTATCGCGGCCATCATTCCGGCAGGTCCTCCGCCAATTACGACTGTATTAAAAAATTCAACAGGCTGATTCGTCATATCACACAGGATGTATGCCTGCGTTCAGATCCTTCGCTAAAGAGTCGACTCCGTATTTTTGAGCCTGTCTGTATTTGAAGAAAGCAATTGCAGGCTGCGGGAACAGAGCGTAAGTGAGAACATCTTCGTCCTGTTCAATGTATTCCTTGATCTCTTCTCTTGTCTTTTCAAGTTCAGGTTCGATAAGATCTGCCGGACGGCAAGTGATCGGCTCTTCTTCTCCGAGGATCTTCTTTCTGATCTCTTCTGATATCGGAGCGGGAGTTCTTCCGTATTCTCCCCTGACTATTCCCTTAGTCTCTTTCGTGATCATTTTGTATCTCTCACCGCTTAAAACATTGAGGACTGCCTGTGATCCGACTATCTGACTCGAAGGAGTAACAAGCGGCGGATATCCGAGGTCTGCTCTGACATTGGGAACCTCTCTCAAAACATCGTCGAATTTATCCATTGAATTCGCCTGTTTTAACTGGGATACGAGATTCGAAAGCATTCCTCCGGGGACCTGATAAATAAGCGTATTGATATTTACGCCCATAACTTTCGGGTCTAAAAGTCCCGATTTGATGTATTTTTCTCTCAAAGGTTTGAAATATTCACATATTTCATTGAGTTTGTTTAGATCAAGACCGGTATCGTATTCTGTATCTTTGAGCGTTGCGACAAGAGGCTCTGTAGGCGGCTGGGACGTTCCCATGGCCATAGGAGAGATCGCACAGTCGACTATATCAACTCCTGCTTCTATCGCTTTCAGATATGTCATGGATGCGCATCCGCTCGTATAATGCGTATGAAGTTCGATCGGTACAGTTACATTCTCTTTCAAGGCCTTAACAAGCTTATATGCTTCGTAAGGAAGCAGAAGCCCCGCCATGTCCTTGATACAGATAGACGAAGCACCCATATCCTGCAGTCTTACGGCGTCTCTTACAAACAGATCGATATTGTGATAAGGGCTTATAGTATAACTTATACAACCCTGAGCTTGTCCGCCTTCTCTTACGCACGCTTTTATAGCTCTTTCAACATTTCTCGGATCGTTCAATGCATCGAATATTCTGATGATATCGATACCGTTCGCAATTGCCTTCTGTACAAAATAATCGACCACGTCATCAGCATAATGCTTATATCCGAGAAGATTCTGTCCTCTCAAAAGCATCTGAAGAGGCGTCTTTTTTGCGAGATTCTTTATTTTTCTCAGTCTCTCCCAGGGATCTTCGTGTAAAAATCTTAATGATGCGTCAAATGTCGCGCCGCCCCATGCTTCAAGAGCATTGTAGCCGATATCGTCGAGCTTCTCAATTATCGGGAGCATGTCCTCTGTAGGCATTCTCGTAGCGATAAGCGACTGATGAGCATCTCTGAGTACTGTTTCTGTAATTCTGACTTTTGCCATTACAAGTCAACCTTCCTTCTGATTTGAATTTTAGTAATAATCAGTTGAAAGATACGAGAGTATCGCCTGAATTTACCTGAGCGCCCTGTGAAACATTGACAGAAGCGATAGTGCAGTCTCTGGGAGCTGTTATGTCGTTTTCCATCTTCATTGCTTCAAGAACGAGCAGGACCTGTCCTTTTTTGACTGAGTCGCCTGCTTTGACATTGATCTTTACGATATTGCCGGGCATAGGAGACTTTACAGTCTCGGCGCCTGCCGAAGCAGCAACTGTTTTTGGCTCTTCTTTTGAAACGGGTTTTACGGGAGCAATATTCGTTACAACAGGTGTAACTGCTCCGCCTTCGTTTACTTCTTCGACCTGGACACTGTATGTTTTACCGTTAACTGTGATATTGTAATTTTTCATGACCGATTACCTCCGTGATGTTTTATTTTCAAGTATTTCGAATGCGCTGATTATTCTTGCTCTCGTCTCTCCCGGATCGATAAGATCATCCACATATCCGTAAGCCGCGGCATTGATCGCATTGCCTTGATTCTTTCTGTATTCCTCAGCAAGAACTTCCCTCTCTTTTATCGGGTCGCCGGCCGATCTGATCTTGTCTCCGTAAAGAACGACGGCTGCAGTATCAGGATTGGCTGCAGCGATAATACTGTCTTTCCATGCGTATACTATATCGGCTCCGAGCGTTTTGCTATTCATTAAAACAAAAGCCCCGCCGAATGCGTTGTGAAGTACAAGATCTACTTTCGGAACTGAAGCAAAAGCGATCGCATCTGCCATTTTAGATGCTTCTTTTACAAATCCGTGTTTTTCACCGTCGAGGTCTGCATCAAATCCTGCCGTATCCGTAAGTGTGAGGATAGGAATATTGAATCCGTCGCAGAATGAAACGAAATCGTTGATCTTTCTGCAAGCCGCGGCATTGATCCTTCCCCCGTTTACCGAGATGTCATTTGCCGCGATGCCAACCGTTTTACCGTTGAAGAGAGCAAAAGCAGTGACCGCGCAAGGAGCAAATCCTTTGCCTACTTCAAGATAATCGTTATTGTCCGCGATCTCTCTGATTATATCTGTGACCTTGGTTTTATCGTCTGCGGTAGCTTCATTCAACTTGTCACTGTACCTTGCAAGGTCGTCATTGCAAACGTATGCGGGAACTCCGTCATCACTGTTATCGGGAAGGAAGAATAAAAGTTTTTTGATCTTTTCAATGCATTTTTCTTCTGTTTCCTCGTAAAAATGCGAATTTCCGCTGATTTCATAATTTGATTTTGCATCTGTTATCTTAGCTGTCTGATCAAGACCATTCACAGCATTCAAAACTTCTCCGCTCGTTATCGAGAGTTCGCTCTTGTCTGCCATAAATATAAAATCACACATTCCGGTCAGATAGCTGTCGGCGCCTGAAACTTTGCCGCTGACCATTCCGATCAAAGGAATTATTCCGGAAGCGTCTGACAGAGCTTTTATCACTTTGCCGTAACCCTCAAGTCCGTTCAAACCTTCTTCAAGCCTGAGTCCCGCGGATTCGTTAAATAAAATAAACGGAGCGCCGGCATTCACAGCCGAATTTACAGTCTCTGTGATCTTTATCGCCGAAACCGCTCCCATAGCTCCGTAAAAAACCGAACTGTCAACAAAAGCCGCATATACAGGTCTTCCCATTATCAGTCCGTATCCTGTAATAACGTTGTCGCCCAATACGACGTTTTCTTTGTTCAGAGTAGCCATATAAGCATTTGTTCTTAAGAATGTGGCCTCGTCAAACAGATTTTGAATTTTATCGATCGCTTTCATAGTCCTCACATCTCTTCATTAATTGGTTCGATTCGCGAAAACCGCAAATCAATGTTTATTATATCCAAAGGACCCCCGTTTTGTCAAATGAAAACAGGGGTTTTACATCATATTTAATAACAAAAATTATCATCTGTTTTTTGAATTGTCTGCCAAATGACTGTCCTTCACTCTCTGTTCGAAATCGTTGTCTTTTTTTATGCCGAGGATCGAGTTTCCGGTGATATATACAAGTATATAATACAACAGAGCTACGATGAGAAAGTTCCACGTTCCCAGCAATCTGGCGACCAATATCGAAACAGGCTGAATAAATATGACCCACCATGAAAAAATATAATGGAATATTTCGAAAAAGAATATATTTGAAGGGACGTCCAGGAGACTGTTGATCTCAAGCATTCTGACGATCAAATAAACGATCGAACAAATGACTCCTGCCAGCTGATACAAAAATACTCCCTTCAGTGCGTTTTTCATTTTTTTCTTACGTAAAAAAATGCATCCTCCGATATGTGCCGAAATAAAAATAATACTGAGAATCGGATATATAAAGCCTGGTGAAAATGTCTCAAAATAATCATCAGTGCACTTTGTCAGTCTGAACACCAACACAAACAGCACGTTGAATATAACGCAGCATATCATTGTAAATATCGGTTTTCTGATAAGTTTCTTCATAATTTACACCGCTTTTACACCTGAACATTAAATAGTTTGGGCAGAATGAATGTCATTATCGAAAGACTTTGCAGAGACTCGGCAAATACAAAGAATATATGCCAGAAAACGTGTGTAAATGTTTTTCTGCTTCCGTAAAAAAGTAATCCGACGATCTTTAAAACGGTTCCTGTTCCAAGTAACAACAGGCAGACCCAGGATATATTTTTTACGATACTTACAGAGAAAAAATAAAGCGGGATCTCAGCAAGAAGAACGAAAATGAATGAGATTATCTTAGATTTGGCAAGACCTTTGACGATCGTGAACACGATCGCCGCGACAGAAAAAACAGTTGATATTATCAGGATAACGGTACCTTTTATGCCCGATGAATCAAGGAGACAAACAGTTGATAAAGTCGCGGGTATTGTCAAAAAAAAGAATGAAACATTTACAAAATGAAGGATCGCAATTGCTTTACTTTCCTTCTTTTCAGACAAAAAGTGATAAACTATCGACGTCAGATAGTACAGGATCACAGTTATTGAAAACGAGTATATCAGTACATATCCTTTTATATTTCCGAATACATTCGCTATCTCAAGCATCAAAATAAAAATAAATGAAGAAATCAAAAGCCCGAATATATGTACTATCGAGCAGGTTATATTTTCGTTTGTTTTTATCGCGGAATTATTATTTTCCATCACTTGAATGTTATTCCTCTTTTTCTTTTGAAGAAGTCTCTCGAGACAGACTTCCCCAGTCAGCGCTGAACAGACTGTCATTACCTTTTCTGTAATAGCCGAAATCATATATGCAGTCATATGCAAGCTGCAGAAAACTCTTGGACATATGATCATTCTTCATCGTGTCGAAATAACTCAAAGTGAAATAGAACGATGACGCGCTGAGCCCCGATTCGACAGATGTTGCGACAACGGATCTTAAATCAGGCAGATTGTTGAGAATCATTCTCTTTAAAGTAACTTCCGAGAAGATCTCTTCAGGTTGCATCTTACCTTCAAAATATCCTGTTATTTCACGAAGAACGGTAGATGTCAACTGTCCGCCTGCGTAAAATGCCCTTCCTATGATCGAATAATTAATGTCTAACCTGCTCTTTTTGCAGTAGTCTTTTATAACGCAGAAAGATTGCTCAAAAATGCTGAGAAAAGCGAGCTGAATAGTCTTGAATATCGCATCAGTAAGCAAATGCTTCTTGAAATCACTTATCTCCGGTATTTTTACAAGACCGGTTATATCGGTTGAGATCTCCTTAATATCCACGTTGTTATAGATATTATTTCCTTCGAATATATTCGGATAATATTTTCTGAGAAAACCGATTGAAAGAACAGCAGGAGCTATCTTAACTGATTTCGTGTTGTCCACAGAATCTATAAGATAATTGTTTCCGTCGAATTCTGTCCTGGAAAGAATATCCGCAACAAGAAGAGTCACGGAAGATTTCAAAAGCGTATCGTTCCATTCAAGAAGCAGATCGTGTATCTCATTGTAATCGTATCCGAGTATCTTATTGAGGAACATTACAGAATCACTGAATATGTCTATCAGTGCTCTGAATGCGGCATCATGAACTGAAACGACGTAACAGCCGAGACCCGGATTCGTGTAGTAAAAACAGCACGGCGAGGATTCGTATATCGCAGCGACTGTTTCAAGATCAGCTCTTATCTGTTCAAATATCAAATTATCTCCGCATGCGAGAAAAACAGGACCCTGTTCCGAAACTGATTCGGAGCAAATGATCGAAACTGTCAAAAACAGGCACTTTTTCGAAAGAAAATGTCTCTCGAGTTCCATTGCTTCGTGAAAGTTGTTTTTACACGAGTTTGCAAATATTGTCTTGGCGGGTAAGATATTTATGAAATTTTCCATAAATGATACTGAATAACCGCCGTAAACTTTGACAAAAAATACAAGAGCTTCCTTCTCTCCTATCATCGCGGAAAATGATATTTGATCAAGGCAAACATCAATTTTAGATTCATCACACGATTTTGCGAGAGAATGTTTTTCTGCGTTTCCGAGCGCTCCGTTATCGTCATTAATGCATACGACTACGTCATAGCCGCAATTTTTGTATCTCTGAGCTATGGAGACGCCTGTTCTGTTATCTGTTATTATTCCGATCGTTCTTCTTTTCATAATTTGATTCCCGCGAGAGTCCTCTTAACATAACTTAAATATTGTAAAAATACGACTCCGGCATCTTCAAGATCAGCATACCATCTCTTGACCCATTCGAGTGAAAGATAGCTGTCATAACCTGATCTTTTCAGGATCGTAAGAATCTCTTTCAACGGTATATCGCCATATCCGAGCATTTTATATCTGATTCTTCCGTCTGGTTCCAATACGGAATCTTTTAAATGACAGTATCTTACGTATTCTCCGATATTTTCAAATGTTTGTTCAGGTGTTTCTCCAAAATACCTATACGGATGATGTATATCCCAGAGAACCTTTACATTATCACGTCCTATTTTTTCGATAAGATTCTTAAGCCTCTTAGTATCTGAATAAACACCGTTTGTTTCTATGAGCAGAGTAACTTCTTTGGCGTTTTCAGCAGCATAATCAGACATAAGCAGTGTATTCTTGATAACTTCCCTGTCATCGATCTCTCCCTGAGGAGCAGGCTGCTCATCACCCAGAAGCCTTATGAATCTCGCGCCGAGTTTATGAGCGAGATCGATATACGCTTTGCCTTCTTCGATGAGCTTTCCCCCCTGATAATCATACATCAGACAAGCAGAAGTCACGCACGGAATATCGAGATTGATCGAATGCAGTTTATTTAGAGTTTCCGGCATTTTTTCATCTGAAAATACGCTGATTTCCGGTGCATAAAGTGTATTTCCGACGCCTCTTACCTCAACACCGTCAAAACCCATGTCTTTTGCGGTTGAAATAATTTCGCGCCATTTCCAGTCCGGACATCCCAAAGTAGAAAAAGCTGTTTTCATATATACCTCCGTGATCAATCTGCCTGCTTTTTGATCATTATATCAAACTCATGCATTATTTTCAACAGCAGTGGATTGCTCAACGAGTTCAATGCGACTCCGTCAATAGACCTTACAGGTAAAATATTCACAGGCGTACTCGATATAAATGCCGCGTCAAATTTTTCTTTAACATCCTTCTCTGACGGAGATCTGTAGCAGATCCTGATACCGGCCATTTTGCAAATATCGAGGACGATCATTCTCATAGTACCGCCGAGCACTTCCTTCTTAGGTGCTGTATAGAGAGTATTCCCTTTTATTGCGTAAAAATTCGACATACTGCCTTCAGTATAGCATCCCTTTTTATTTTTCAGGATCAATTCAAACGATCCCGGATTCTTTTTTTTACACTCGTTGACCGCATTGATATAATCGTTTCGCCCTACTTTAGCATTTGGATTGACTCTTTCCCATTCGAAAGTAGTCGCCTCAATTCCTTCTTTTACACCGTAAACGCATTTAGGAGATATATTGTATGTGTTGAAATACAATATCGTGTCGCAAGTTTCATCTCCTTTATCCGTGCAGATCAGTTTAAAATTGCAATCTTTTTTTTTGTTCATCAAAAGAAGCGTATTTACATAAAATCTGATATTGTCGATCGTGGGAATTCCTTTTACGCCTGTCATTTTAGAACTGTTCAAAAGTCTTTCATAGTGTTCTTTAAGGCAAACGATCGATCCGTCAGTCACATGGATCACTTCATATATCCTTGTTGCGCCGGATCGTTCAAAATCGATATCGCATTTTTCTTTTTCCGTATCAAACAGATT
>JAEEGL015318344.1_pt1 | contig 14155 bp, 6 predicted proteins | sample 9134231 | NCBI WGS metagenome assembly JAEEGL01 (sample SAMN16246548, study PRJNA631951) | gut metagenome | biome: gut microbiome; feature: rumen; material: fiber-attached | host: Bos | place: Iran: Karaj | collected 2018-10 | reverse complement strand
CGCAGGGCTCGGCATCAACCGCCCGCAGGCTGAAACTGCAACACCGCTTCCGCAGGAAGCCATGATTCTCACGATTTCTGAAAGCGGCGAAATCAGCCATGCCAACCAGCCATACCAGTTGAAGCAAATTCCAAATCTTGTAAAAGAACAACTACCGGACAAAAACGGCTCCATCACGATCATCGCAGACAAAAACGCCCCCACAGGCCTTACCGTCCAACTGATCGATCAATGCCGCCTCGGCGGCATCACAGACATCAGCATCGCCGCCACATCAGATACCCCATGACTTCTACAACACCTTCCATTCCAATATCCAGAAGGATACAGTCATTCGTGCTTGCCGCACTGGTGACTGCGGCTGTCATGTGCATTTTTCCTTTGATGGAGCAATTCACAGAAAACAGTCAACAAACAATACAACACGCCCAGCCAGTTCCTGTAAAAATTACTCATTTTTCTTCCGAAACTTCCGTTTCGAACACACAACAGCCTATTAAAAGCAAAGTCACACCACAACGACGTCTTTCACCAATCGCTCTTCCATCCGCTCCTGTAGCTCCAAATGTAACTCCGCAAATCATCCTACCGCCCAAAACGCCACCAGTTAGTGTTGCTCCTCCAACGGAAATTCCCTCTCCGTCTCCTGCGCCAATTGTACAGAATCAACCGATTCCAACCACCCAGGACATTCCTGCCCAAATAGTTAGCGATGCATTGCCAACTACTGCCACCGCAAATGATTCACTACAAAGCGACGGTTCAGACATGCCCGACGGGAAGTCGCTCAAGCATCCTCCCACCCTTTTAAAGCAAATTAAACCGAACTATCCAGAAATTGCACGCAGACGTGGCATCGAAGGATTTGTCATCTTGCAATTCACAGTTGATATTAATGGACGTGTCATAAATCCATCCGTCCAGGAGGCGAATCCTCCAGGGCACTTTGAAACAGCGGCCCTCCGCGCCATCAAGCAGTGGCAATTCTCCTCTGGACGAAACGACAATGGCACGCCGATCCCCTGCCGTCTTCAAATGCGTATCGATTTCAAACTCGAAAATCCCACAAGCCATGGCCATTAAATACGACTTCAATAATCCACCGCCCGAATGCTCCGTCGCCTATTTCTGGATCATCAACGACAAAGTTGACACCAAAGTCTGCAAAGAGCAACTAGAAGACATGGCCGCGCATGGCCTCCACGCTGTCTGCCTCCATCCGGAGCCGCCGGAGTTCCGCCCTGTCGCCATGGCGACCAGGCTTGACCTCCCATATCTTTCCAAGCCGTATTTCAATTTCGTCCGTGAAATGATTAAGAAATGCACCGCCCTCGGCATGCACTACTGGCTTTATGACGAAGGCGGATGGCCGTCCGGCAATGCTTGTGGGCAGGTCATGGCCTCCAATCCCAAACGTTTCCGCCAGATGCGGATAGCGAAAGGACCGGACGGCCATGCCTTCATTGAAACGCTTCCCGCACAGGACGCATCCGGCCGATACGGTTATCCCAATCTTCTCACGCCTGGTGTCGCGGAGACCTTCATCGAACTTACCCACCACCGCCATGTTCTGGCGGCGAAGAACCACATAGGCAAGACCGTGAAATTCGCCTTCCAGGATGAAGCCTGCTTCTGCCGCAACGCATGGACGGAGGACTTTCCGAAAATGTTCAAACGCTGGAAAGGCTATGACATCATGCCTTATCTGGATTTGCTGTTGCAGGAGCCGTGCGACGACGATTCAGAAGAGACAATCAAAGTCCGCATCGATTATCAAGACGTCCGTTCACGGCTCTTTGTGGAGCGTTTCGTCCTGCCCATCCGTACGTGGTGCCGCCGCAACAAGTTGCTGTCCGGCGGCCACTTCGGCGGCGAAGACGATCCACGAAACAACGTCCACCATGGCTATGGCCATATCATGCGCGTCTTGCGTGGATTGGACATGCCGGGCGTCGATGTCATCTGGCGGCAGCTCTTCCCCGGCGTCCGCTCCCATGTCTTCCCGAAATACGCCTCATCCATCGCGCGTCAAAGCAGCCATGACGTCTCCCTCACAGAAACAGCCGCCGTTTTCGGCAACGGCCTGACGCCTCTCCAGCTCAAATGGCTGATCGAATTCCAGCTTGTCCGCGGCATCAATACCATCGTCCTCAGCTGCTACGAAATGTCCACAAAGGATCACCTCCTTTACGTCAATCCGCGCCCGCAATGCGGGCCGAACGATCCGCTATGGCCATATTCTGAACTGTGGCACACCTATTTCGCACGCCTTTGCTACATCCTCCAACAAGGCAAGTCAGCCTGCCATGTCGCGTTCTTCTATGATATCCGCTCCATCTGGGCGGGTGCGTCCGAAGGCGAAGCCGCCGCACAACTTCATGAAAAGCTCGCAGAACAATTGCTTCAGCGCCAAATCGATTTCGATTTCGTCGATGACGACGCGCTCGCCAAGCCCAAAACGAAAGTCTATGACGATGGCAGTTTCAAAATCGGCACCATGGTGTATGACACGCTCATCATCCCGTCGCGCAACCGCATGACGCCTGAAGCACGAAGGCTCGTCGAACGAATTGCATCGCGTGGTGGTATGGTTCTGGACGAAACGCAGATCGACCGTATCAAGCCTGTTATCGAAATCCTCCCCGCCTCAAAGCATCTTCGCGTCACAAAACGCATTTGGGACGAGACGCCATACTATTTCATCGTCAACGAAGCGAATGAAACCATCAACGCCACCATCCATATCAATGATGAATGGGGGCAGCCCGCACGGCTTGATCCGATGACCGGAGAATGCCTTTGGCTCCCGTGCGACGAACAAACCAACGCCTTCAACTGGACGTTCGAACCGTTCGGATCCCTCCTCTTCTGCCTCACCGAAGCCAACGCCGATGACGAAGACGACATTCTCGCGGAAGATGATCTCGACGATGTCGAACTGGATGATGACGATTTGGACGAAGATGAACGGGAAATCAGCACGATTGCACTCAAGAAAAACTGGACGCTCTCTCCTGTCACAAAATACGTGATTTCAGAAAATGGCGTGGATCACATCGACATGAGCGAAGAGCCCGCCATCAAACTCAAGGCATTAGGCGATTGGCAGGATGTGTTGGGCATCGATTTCAGCGGCGAAGCCCGCTATGAAACGACTTTCAAGCTACCGCAGAAGCCGACGGAAGCCTTCCTTTCATTAGGCAAAGTCAACTACGTCTGCACAATCATCGTGAACGGTATTGAAGTGACCAAATGCTGCTGGGCACCCTACGAATGCGCGATTCCAACCGATTTCCTCCATGAAGGGGAAAACCAATTGGAAATCCGCGTTTCGAACACATTGGCCAACGCCATCAACGCTCCAGGCGTGCTCGAAACATGGAAACAGCGCTATCCGCAACAACGCGAAGAGTACGACAAGATGGAGCGTCCTTTCGAACGCGAATCGCTCCCGTCAGGCCTCTTTGGCCCTGCCACTATCGCATACAAATAATTTCAGCTCTGCTCCGCTTCGCATTGCGAAGCGGTTGGCACGGCGTCAAATGTGAAACGGCCGAGCCGTCCATCGCGGTAATCCTTTAAGAAGGCGTTGGCGGCGCGTTCTAAATCAGGGATGCCCCCCGTGCGCAACAAGCCACGGCGACGAGCCAATCCTTCCAACAAATCATCAGGAGAATTCGGACAGCCGTCCAATCCGAGAACGTTCCATTTGACGTTCTTCTGTTCGCTTAAACGGCAGCACAAGTAGTCGGACAACAATATCTTATCGACCACTTCCTCTTTTAGGTTGCCCAACAGGGCCAACAGCAGCTCATGGCGTTTCGACTGAATGCGCGGCCATAGGATTCCAGGCGTGTCGAGCAGTTCCACATTGCTTGGCAGCGGGATCCACTGGTTCTGCCGCGTCACGCCAGGTTTCGGACCGACCTGCGTTTTGTTCTTCTCCAGCAAGTGGTTCACCAATGTCGATTTACCGATGTTCGGAACTCCTGCGATCATGATGCGGACAGGCCGCGCCAACGGCCGTGTCGCACCGCGTTTCGCACGTTCTTCCATGACGACCTTCCGCCACAGTTCTGGCAAGCCGCGAAGCGTTCCCGTCTTGCGTGAATCCAGCATGAACAACCGTTCACCGCGCTTCGCATACCATTCCACCCACGCCTTCGATGCCTTTGCGTCCGCCAAATCCGACTTGTTCGCAACTGTCAGAAACGGACGGTTCTGCAATATCTCACGCAAGTCCGGATTCCGCGACGACATCGGCGCCCGCGCGTCGATCAGCTCGACGACCAAATCCACGAGCTTCAAGGCCTCCTGCATGGCCTTTTCGGCCTTCAGCATGTGGCCTGGAAACCATCCTGTCAATGGATATTGTTCGAAATCAATGCCTATCATAGTAGTTCGTGGTCGGGAGAGCTACGTTCCTACCCGGTCGTTTGTCAATGCGATTCACTTCACAAATATCCAGTGTCCAAAGCCTTGCACTGCTTCGGACTGTTGCACAAGCATCGTGTGCCGCCGATTTTTCTCCAACATCCAGAGCGGCCCGCCTTGCGAAGCTCCGTAAGCCCCGCGTAGATTCCAGCCACGATGCAACGGCGTGAAGGCACGACGGCCCGCCAATGTCTCCGATGGCGGCTCATCGGGAAGCTCTGAAACATAGCCCCAGAAGCCTTCGTCGCTGTGCAATGACGTCGCCTCCTCAAAACACTTTCCATTCCAACGCCATACGACATCCAATCCCATCATCGTCTTGTACGCCGCCATTCCGCCCTCTGGAATGTCACACGGCACGGACAGCAGATTCCAGCCTTTCGACACGCCTTTCCAATCCATCCGCCCATCAATCTCAACGCCATATAGTTCAGTAAGAGACACTTCGACATACGCAGCCTCCACAGTCAATATCACGGTATCGCTGGTCAATCCATCCAAATCCTTCGCCCAGACGGATACTGCATCCTGCTGGATATTGCACGTTGAACGATATGTAATTGGGAATTGGCTTTTGTAAACGCCAGAAGCCGCATCCAATTTCTTTCCATTGTTTCCATAGAACTCCGCATGGCGACTTTGGAAACAGAGCCGCAGATTGTCATCCGTGTCCTCCTCATCTGGATCGTCAATGCCGAACCACGACCATTCAATTGGAAGTCCTTCGTATGCCGTTGTTTCCACTTTCGCCAACATCGGCGGACGGTCTGTGTTCGCAATGTTCAACGTCAATGTCATGACGGCCTTTTCACCAGCCTTGTCCTTCGCCGTGATGCTATACTCCAAAATGCCGCCGCCCCGAGCGACTAAATCGAACCGCCCTGTCAAATCTGCATGAATCACACCGCCGTCCAACCGCAGCAACTTGCTCGCATCAGGCCCCTTGACGCTCAAATCAATTTTCTCTTGTGTGATTTCGACATAATCAAAATCATAATCAATCAGCAGTTCATCAAGCGACAGATTGTCAGAAACGTCGTTCTCCTTTGCTTCCAAAACAACTGCTTCTGTCGTCCATTCAGGTGGATTATTCACATTTTCAACATCAATCGAAACATCCGCCGCAAACCATTCTTGCCCATTCCACAATTCTACTGCAACTGTGTCTGTTCCGCAGAAATACATCTTCGGGACATAACTCAAGGCATACCATGGCCGCGTGCCGTTTGGATATAATAATGTAACCGCGCCGCCGTTGGCGGAAGCATCTGCAACGAGCCGTAGCGCATAATCCGCATTGCCGCTCGTCTGCAAGGCGATTTCATACACAGGCGCATCGCCTGTGTTTTCCATGACATTTGTTGTACAACTACCTGTCACGGTGACAGTTCCTTCATCAGCGACTGGCAGCGTGTCATAGACCAAAGCGCCATCCTGTACATAAAAGACGCGGTCGCCATTCGCAGAGGAAGCAATCGTACTGTAATGCGTGCCGCTACTGTCACCAATCTCCATTACCGCCTTATTTCCAAACAGTTCCTGCCGTACTAGCAACGTGTTGGTTTGTGTATCATGGTAGGCATACCGACCATCACGGCTGATGGCGAAAAGGTCGCCTTCCGACACGACGACCGCCGCCCCGCCCTTCGTCTCCTGACGGTACAGCTTATAATCTTTTTTGCGGTAAAATACATAACGTCCGCTTTGGGAGACATGAACATATTTCGGGGAATCCTCCGTCAACGTTACAAAACGTCCTGTTTCCGCAAACCACGCCTTCAGTCCCGTTGCCTTGCCAGAAGCCGTCTTGAAGGTATAGACAAGCATTGTTCCGTCATGGCTTAGATGGACAGTAGAGGAGTCTCCCGTCGTATCCGTCGCATCCGTTGCAAGAACGACTGGCTTCATGCCACGTTCCTGCCGTATCAACCGTCCATTCTTGTCGATACAGGCCAAGACATCGCCATCAAAATCCAACGCCAGCGAACACACGTCATCAAGGCGATTCAAATCAGGCCAGACGGAATCATCGCCTTGATACGGCACATAGACGGCCTGTCGGCCGTCGCCGCTAATGGCGCACTGCTGATAGTCCTGCGAGTCCAGAGGGCTGACCGCATACGTCACGCCAGCCGCCACATCACGCCCGTAAATGTTCTTCAAAATATTGTCGTCACCGACAGCCAACGCGGCATCCGTCGAGAACACGACATTGCCACCCGCATCGTCCACGGCAATCCGTTCGACCATCGCCCCAGAAGCGACAACGCCCTGCGTTTCATCCGCATTTTCACATTCAACCCTATACAAATGCGACACATCTGTCTTGATGACATTGAAATTCGCCGCCGCGCTCGTGAACGTCACATAACGTCCGCCAGCGGAAATCATCGGCGTCTCGCAATCCGCATCCGCCGCGGAGCCATTCAACTTGCTCATGAGTTTCACTTCGTTCCGCAGAGAATCATAGACGAAAATCTGCCAGTAAGTTCCATCCACTTTGTCCGTTGTGAGATTCGTCGCCTTGCTGGCGAATACCACGAAACGACCGTCCGCCGAACAGGCAGGCAGACGGCTGTCACCGTCCGCAACCATGCCGCCAACGCCCCAACTGACAATCTGCGCCTTCATCGCGCTGCCGTCATAGACGCCCTTCATCAGCATTGCCGTGCCATTGATATATTTGGTAAAATACACGACATTTCCGTCATCCGCACACGCGACATAATACGAATGTTGCGTGTCGTCATCGACCTTCATGACGGCGATGTCGTTCTCCTTGCCGTCGTCCGTCATCTCCGTCAACGTCAACCAGCATCCCTGTTCCTGCTCTGTAAAATGCCACATCCGTGTCCCGTCATAATCCAACGCAATCCCCCTGAACAAATCAGAATTAAAATCCTCCGTCTGGCGTGTCGAAGACGACCATTTCCCGTCATCTCCCCTTTTGAAAATCGTCATTGTCTGCGACGAAACCTGTGTCGCCACGACCTTTCCGTTACCGCTCGTCGCAATCCGCAATACGGCCAATTCGTTTTCATCCAACTTTCCGTCCAGCGGCATCCCCTCGACCATCATGGCATAAACACCCATGCTTCCATCGGCGACATATAGAAATGCCTTGCCAGTAAAATACGAAATCGTTCCATACAATCCGCCGCGGCCAAGCCGAAACACATTCCAGTTGTCATTCGCCTGCAAGCCGATGTATGATGTAACACAGCCATATCTCGCAACATTCACATCCGTGCCAGATGATACCAAAACGGCGATGTAGTCCTTTGCTTCTGGATTCCGCGCGATGAACAAAACACTTCCATCGTCCAATGGTTGCGCGGCACGAGAATACCATGTCCCGTCAAGCAGAAAACCACCCGCTCCATTCGTCAATTGCGGACAAATCGGAGACAAAGACGCCCCTACCACCAACAATGGCATCAACGCGACAAGAAGCAAAACTCTCTTCATAAGACATCCTTTTATCCGATCTTTCCAGCAGGCTAGGCTTCTAGCAGCAGCCTAGCTATTCTTCTAAAAAACAGCCGCCAGCCAAGTTTTCCTTGGAAGGCGGCCATTCGCAAATCAAAACCTGTTGTTTCTAGCTTAGAACTGGATGAGGAACTTCAGCATGGCGCTCCAGGAATCCAGATTGAAGTTCGCAAACTTCGTATCGGCGTGCTTGAACGCCTCGTCGTAGCGGACATCAAACGAAATGCCGTAGGTTTCGTTGAACCAATAGCTGCTGCCAAGAGCCGCATAAACGCCGAAGATGTAGTCCAGATCGTTGTCGTGACGACCGCCGCTGGAGGATTCCATGTCGGCGTATGTCAGGCTGGGACCCGCCGCCAGATAGAAATCAAGGCCGCTCGTCAGCGTATAACCGAGCTTCAGACCGAGATCGATTTCCCACATCTGCATGTCGAATTTCGTGCGGCCCGTCGCCGTGAGATAATTAGTGTTGGTGACACTGTAACCAGGCTCGGAGGAAGCGCGGACGATTTGGCCCCAATCATTGGCGCTCGTCCAATAGACTTTCGTATGGGTCGTCGTCTCGCTGATGGAGCTTCCCTTGGCTGAAGAAGCGGTCTCCATATCGTAATACTGCAGATTGCTGATGACGGCCAGCGTCCAGCTGTCTTTCTGATAGATATCGGCATCCAGAGAGAGGACGGGAGCCATGCTCTCCATGTTGCCCCAATCGCCATGACCGCCGAGGCTGTAGCCAGACGACTGCGTAATATTCACGGTTTGCGGCATATAAATGACACTACCGACACGGCCACCCCACGGGTTCGGTATGGGATTCGCATACACGATGTTGCGGACGTTTTCGGAATTGTATTCCACCATAGCACGCGGATCCGTCGTCCAGATGCCCGTGAAGCTGTTCTGTGAAACGCCTTTCAGACGAACCGTATGGAAATTGCGGTAGCTGGCGCCGACCCCGAGATGGGCGGCCCCGATGGCAACGCTATTCGCCGAACCGACTTGGGCATTGTCCTGCGCATAGCCGATCAGACTGATCAGCATCGCGGCAACCAAACACGCCGTAAAAATATTCTTCTTCATTTTGAACTCCTCAATTATATCCTGTTGAATTGACTTCAATGTGCCTCCCTCCGCTATTAGCGGCGGAGGGAGAATACCCGCTCTTTTATTTTTCGTCAACGCTCCTCATCGTTGATGAGCAAGGTCTGGTAGTCGCCATTGCCCGTCGGACGAATCATGATGTAGTTGGCGGAATCGAAGAACTTGACGTCATCGCCAGTCAGGGTCAGCTGATTGTCACCGGTCATTTCGCCAGTGAACAACTGATAGGCCCACTTGTTGTAATCGGCGTCATAGTAAATCACGTCGTACTTGTAGATCTTGCCTTCAACCAGATTCGCGGCATCTAACGTCAGCGTGTTACCATTGCCCGTGCCACCCGTGATGACTGGATTGCCACCGGCCACCTTGGTGACAGTGAAGAGCATCATGTCGCTCTGACCGCCATTGCTCGTTTCGACATACCAGCGGTAGTTGCCAGCAGGAATACCCGTGATATCGATGCTGTTGACTTTCACGCCCGTATGGGTACTCACGACATTGCCGTTGCCATCATAAATCTTGAGCGTATAGTTCTTCGCCTTGGCGTCAACAGGCCACTTGAAGGTGATGTCCGTCTTGTTCGTCGCAATCGTCGTCGTCCAGTTCTGCGGCGGGAAGAACTCGCCGTCACCCGGCCATGCTTCGGCGTCTTCGTCTTCGTCCGTCATATCGATGATGAACTCGTCGCTATCTTCGCCATATTCGCCCATCGGGTTGTAGCCTTTAGCAACCGCGACGTAGGTCTTACCCTTTTCAAGGTTGGCCAGCGTGACCGTCGCAGACGTCTGCATCTGGTCGCCTTCCGGGACGAAATCCTGTGCGACATTCGCAATGGTCTTGCCAGTCGCCTCATCGACGACCGTCAGAGCGAAACCGCTGGCCAAAGGAGCACTGACCGTCAAGACGTTCGCAGCATCAGTCTCTTCGATGACAGCCTTGCCAGGAGCCTGGTATTCAGGAACTTTGATTCCTTCTTCGATTTCGCCGCACTTCGCGCCCGTGCCGCCCTTCGCAGTCCAATGATAGATTTCAATATCACCAACCGTATTGCGCGGGAAGCCCTTGAAACCGCTGTTGTAGTAATCGGCTGGCGTCAGCTCGAACTTGTCGTCTTCGTTCTTTTCCTTCACGACGACGTCCGTCTTGCCGTCATCCGTGATGATGCGGACCATCAGGCCTTCCACATCGTCTTCGCAGGGCAGGATAACCGTCGGATACCACGGCGTGCCGCTCAGGATGATCTTGAAGGAATAGTTTTCAGAAATGGCTTCAGGCTCGCCATTATCTTTGAGGGTAAACGTAATCGTGCCTTCCGCGCCGATTTCGGCGTCTTCAGAAATCGAGAACGTGAAGCTGACCGTCTTGGCTTCGTTGTCAACAACAGCCTCGTAACCGTCCAACAGCGCCTTGCCGTCTTCAGGAGCCGTATAATCGCTTTCAATATTAAGCTGCTGCTCGGACTCGTCCTCGGGGCCAGCGCTTACGTCAAATGTCACCGTGACATCCTGTCCCAACTGTTCGGGCTGGATATAGACATCTTTAACCGTCGCCGTCGGAGCATCGTTCACCGCCGCAACGGCGATTTCAACCTCGACAGCTTCCGCATCCGCTTCGCCGTCGCTAACCGTCACGCTGAAGGTCGGCAGAGCCTCAAGTCCTTCCGTGTTATAGTTGGGAGCAGGCGTGAAGCTCACGCTGGCGGCTTCGGCGTCGTATGTCAACGTACCGACCTCTTCGCCAAAGTTCGGTGTCACCGTGTAGGTCAACGTGTCAACACTGTCATTCACGTCGGGATCAGCAGCCGTCACGAAATCAACCAACGCATATTCCGTCGCTTCCTGATCTTCCGTGGCTTCCAGCTTCGCTTCTTCAACCAGCGCCAAAGCGGGAACCGTATTGGCGATCACGACGGTCGCGGCTTCTTCCAGATAATCGTTTTCGACTTCTTCCGCATCATACGGCTTCGTCAGCGCGCAGGCCGTAACGGCGACCGTATCACCCTTCTTGTAATTTTCAGCGGCCAGAACATTGCCTTCGGCTTCAACAGCTTCGCCGTTTACCGTCCAAGCATACTTGTACTCCGTGATGGCATCGCCATCAGGATCCACGACTTCGCCTTCAACATTCGCGGTCAAAGCATCTTCCGTCTTCGGGTCGGCAGGATCGAACGCGATGGTGAAATCTGCAGGAGCCTTGCGGTCCACATCATTCACAGTGACCTTGAAGGTTTCCGTCGTGACGGCGTTCAAGGCGTCCGTCACCGAAACTTTGACGGTGAATTCCTGGCTGCCGGGACGATCCGCGCCATCCAGCGTCGCATAACCGTTCGTCTTGATGGTGACAGTGCTTGTCGCAGCCGCCGTGTCAAGACCTTCCGTCGTGACGACGTCAACAACCAAACCTTCATCAGCAGTCCATTCAATCGCCTTAATGCCGTTCGGTGTCACTTCATCGGAATCCGTCGCGGAAATCGCGAGTTCTAAGCTCACGGCTTCGCCGTTTTCATCGACTTCATCAATCGGATCCGTAACCTCAGTCGTCTTAGCAACTTCCGCAGGAGGATTCTCGCGGTAGGTAACCGTCAACGTCGCTTCTTCGCTATCAGCTGTACCGTCGTTCACGACGAACGTGACGACATCGGCGTCTTCATCAAAGAATTCCGTGGTCGTGTCCGTCACCGTATATTTAATGGCATTGCCTTCAACAACCGCCGTTCCCTTCGTGCCCTGGTTCTTGATGACGATCGTCAGTTCGACACCATCGACGTCGGCCATCGTGATATCAATCGTCGCAGCGGCTTCAACGCCTTCGGCCTTGCGGATGAATACCGCAACATCTTCCGTCGTCGGAGCGGTGTTGCCGATTTCGATAGCGTTACTCTCAAATTCCTGTTCGGCAGCGACTTCATCACCATATGGCTTCACAGTTGCAATAGCCTTGATTTTCCAGATGTCGCCTTTCTTGACAGCCGTCTTCAGAGCCAACGCCGTCTCGCCGACAACAACCTCTTCGCCACGATACCATTGGTAGGCGATTTCCGCCACGTCGCCATCGGCATCCGTAATCGCATTCGTGAACTCAGCCGTCAGCTTGCTGCCATAAACAGCAGGATCCGTATCCGAAGCAATTGTTATGGTCGTCTGACCGAAATCCGTGGCCTGATCAACATCGTTGATTGTAACATCCGCATTGGCGGTGCCAACGGAACCATCGTCGCCAGCCTTGTCATCAATCGTCACCACGAGGGCGGCCGTCGCCTCCTTCGCGGGATGCGCAACCGTCTCATAGCTAACAGGTTCGGAAGCGGTAAACGTATAAACGCCTTCCGCATCGCCAGCTGTCCATTCGCCTGCGATGACATTGCCATCCAGCGTGACGGTCTTCTCGAAGGTGTTCCAACTCGTATCGGGATCGGAGAAGCTCATCTCAAACGTCAGCGCCTCGTTTTCGTTGACAGCCACAGGCTCTACAATGGCGATTGCAGGAGCGTCGTTGACGGGATTGACCCTCACGTCAATCGAACCATTCACGGTCGCATCCGCAATCCCCGTGAACGTTGCCGTGTAGTTGATAACGAATTTATCTCCCCAGTTCTCAGCAGGCGTATAGACAATCTTGCCACCTTCGACGGCGACCGTGCCAACCGCATCTTCGCTTGCTGCGGCAGCCGCCGTGAACTCAACAGCATCCGTCGCAACCAATTCAGCCTTATCGACATCCCAAATCTGAGCAGTGAAGAGATCCGTATCCGTCGCGGCAATTGTCACGGGAGCGGCATCTTCATCCAAAACAACCTCAGCACCGGCGTTCGTCGTGAAACCGTACGTGTCACGAAGTAGGTTGAAGCTCAGAGCGAAGCCATTGGCATCATAATCCGTATCACTGCCTTCTGCCTGGCACTTGTTGACGATGGTCGTGACTACCAACTGCGAAACGGTTTCTTCAACAGCGTTGATATCGACATTGAACTCAATGTCGCACAATTTCGTGCGGACGCCGCTTTCCAATTTCAGGCAGTGGTCCTGTTTCGCCTTGAGGGCATTGCGCGCCACAGTAATCGCCAAACGTCCATTATTAATGTTCCTGTTGACGGCAGCTTCATTGCTGTCGGGAGCATTCTTCGTGGCATCCCACCAAATGGTATCTGAATTCCAAATAACGGAGGTCGTCTGACCTTTGGTAACACCATCCGCCATTGTCACACCAGCGGGCAGTTCCAACGCGACATTGAAATTCGTGTACTTTTCACCTTGAGAGGTCAAATAAAGGGCAACCTTCTGTGAAGCGGTCGTATCGAATCCCTTGACGACCGTTCCCGCTTGAGGATCCAATTCGATTGTCAAGCCAGCCAGCACGCTCATCGAGCATGTCAGAAGCATGGCAAACATGATACCATAAATTCTCTTCATCTTTTGCTTACTCCTAATCTTCTTTTTACCTATATATAATTATGAATATTACTTTTGGGAAAGTCTCTGGAAATTCGCCAACGCGACCTCCGCCTTGGACAAATCCTGCTTGTTCTCGTCAATCGCCTGCAACAGCGTCTCCGCAGAAATATCGTCAGGATTGTCCACACCGCCCATCAAGATGTAAACATACAGCATGATGGCATCTTCCTCTGTGATGGTTCCATCCCCGTCATAGTCCAAGAAGGAAGGCAGAGACTGCAACAATGCCAAGGCGGCAGCCGCATCAACCTTATCCTGCTTGTTTTCATCGATACCCTGCAAAAGTGTTTCCTCTGAAATGTCATCGGGATTGTCCACGCCTCCCATCAGCACGAAGATGTACATCATGATGGCGTCTTCTTCCGTAATGCCGCCCATTCCGTCGATATCCATCGTGCCGCCGCTCACCACAATAAACTGAACGGGTTCCAAATCAACGGTATTGTCACCGATTGCAATCGTCGGAGCAACGAAGCCGGGCTCGCACTTGTCTGTCAAAGTCGCTTTTACCTTTAAATATATAGAGGAAGCAGCGACATTGTAGCTACCGGGCACGTCTGCATATTGGCCTTCGCCGTCTTCTTCTGCCGTGAAACAATACTGGACACTGTACGCTTCAGCAGTCGGAGCGAACTTCGGTGTGGTGACCGTGAGATCCAGTTTTTTACCAGCAGACGCAT
>JAEEGL013145016.1_pt1 | contig 14155 bp, 18 predicted proteins | sample 9134231 | NCBI WGS metagenome assembly JAEEGL01 (sample SAMN16246548, study PRJNA631951) | gut metagenome | biome: gut microbiome; feature: rumen; material: fiber-attached | host: Bos | place: Iran: Karaj | collected 2018-10 | reverse complement strand
TCGCGTCTTTTTGCTAGTCACGCGTAGCGCCCCATGCGGGCGCGTGAATTGAAACCGCCCAATATTGGCCTGGCGGCAAGAGCGTGAATGTCGCGCCCCATGCGGGCGCGTGAATTGAAACACTACTTTTCCCCGTATAATTATAATTTTAGTACAACTTTAGTACAAAACAAATCAATAAAATACAATTGGCTTATATTTGCAAAAAAAGTCTCACTCTCTAGAGTGAGACAAGGATGGGCTGGGAGAAAAAAACTACCAGAACTTGCCGATTGTGTCGGCGGCATCTCCAGCATCGTCCTCGTTGAGGTGGGTGTAGTAGTCGGACATTTTGTCCGTAGAATGACCTGCCCAGCGCTTTATTTTGGCGTTGTTGCTGCAATTGCGTTTGGCGATTGTTATCGCCGTATGGCGGAAGGAATGGAAGCCCTTGATACACGCCATCCGCTTATGGCCAGGTTTGCGCTCGACTTCCTTCTGCGTTTTGATACCGTGCTCTTCCAGATGCATCTGGAAGGTGTGAGATGACATGGAGTTGTTAAGAACAGCATAGTTAGGACAGATGAATCCGTGTCTTTCCTCGGACGGTACACGCATGAGTATCTCCTTGAGAGGTGATGGCACGCGCATCGAGCCAGGTGCGCCAGTCTTGTGGTGAATGACATCAAGGTAGCCAAGGTCGTCGGTGAACATCTCCCATGTCATTTTCCGCGCGACATCGAAACGCTGGGTGGTGTAGAGGCCGATGGCGCATAGACGGACAAATTCCGCATCCGAATCAGCGAAGATCTTTTTCAGCTCGGCATCCGTGAAAATCTCTTTTTTCACGGTGTCGGTGACTGGCAGTGCCTTGAGACGTGCCATTGGGTTGACTACTTTTTCGTCAAGATCGACAGCAGTCTCGATTACGCGCCTGATCATGATAATATGCGTGTTATAGCTGCTGACCGATCCAGTGGTGCTATTCAGGTGGATGGAAAACTCCTTGCCTATTCCGCGAGTCAACTGTCTGCAATACTGGATTTCAGGGTGTTTCTTGGCAAGCCATCCAAGGAATACCTGCCAGCAGTGGCGGTAGTTCCGCATCGTGCTCGGGCTGGCCTTCGTCTTCTCGGGATCATCGAGGAACTTCTTCCACAGGTCGGCAAGTTTCAGACCGCTCCTGACATCATCGCGCACGGCCTTTTCCTCTGCCTCGATTCCAGCAAGCTGTCTCTCCACACTGGCAAAAAGCGCCTTTTCGTCCTCCCTGCCTACAAGTGCCGCAAGGCGTTCGTCACGCAAACGCTGCGCTGTCGCCAGGTTGTCTGTGCGGAGTGTCTGCTTGATGCGCACTCCCTTGACCATGGCTCTTAAGTACCATGTACCTGCCACATTCAGCAGATTTTTCGTGTCGTTTGGGTCAAATTTCATCGTTTTCTCCTTGTTTTTTTGTTTAATTCTATACTACACAGCAATAATCGTTTTGTAGATGGCTTCAGCCAATACGGGCGGAACGGCGTTTCCTATCTGCTTTTTTGCGGCAGTGTCACCTCCGCAGAAGATATAATCATCAGGAAAGCTGGTTGCCCTGGCAAGTTCGGATGCGGTCAGCATCCTGTGTGTAATATCCAGCTTGTATTGCCCGCCATCTGGCATAGTCAGTATGCGTCCTGTCACTATTCCAAAGCGGTCTTTCGTTGTGATGGTGTCAAGAGGTGCTTGACAGCTTTTTGCGGTTTTTTCATTCCCGAAATACTTGACGATAAGCGGTTCCACAAATCCTATAGCCCCACTTGTAGCGATTGTCGGCAAAGGATTTGCCATTGTTTTAGCCGTTCCATCTGATTGCTGGGGTATGAAAAGCGGCTGTATCAAGCCGTAGCGGTTTGAGCAGTCGATGACAGGCAACGCATTGTTTATCCCGTGATTTCTTTCATTGCCGCCGTTGTAGCGGGTTAAGAATGGCATGATTATAGAATGCGTACCATGTGAGCATGTTATTGTATTCAATGGTGTGTCAATTGTTCCAGCCACGCCGCTGCTTTTAGTGTGGGCGAGGTCTAGCCATATTGGCTGGATGAGCGCGTATTTCTGTGCATGTGCCGTTATGGTTGGCAATGGCATTGCCAACGGTTTAATATGCTGTTCAACAGGTCCACCATTGTATTGGACAAAAAATAACTCGGGAACCTCCAATGGCATACGGTAATTACAAGTATCGCCGTGCAATATGGCAAGGAACGGTTCTGCCCATTTCCCCCAATATTTTCTAATTCCAGCTTCGATTCGCATCATAGTATTCTTGCATAGTGGCTTTTTTCTGTCGATGATGCTTTCCCCCTGGATGTTCCAGTCTATGATTTCAGCGGCACTTCGCCACGGCTTGTAGGCAAACAGTCCTTTTTCTCTGGAATGCGTCTGTTCTGGCCAGATGATTCTTTCGCCAGATGATACACGGACAGCTTGGATGATAAGCCTTTCTCGCGAAGTGGCTGCGCCGTAGTCGGCAGAGTTCATAACCTGCATATCAACCCTGTATCCGCTGGCCTTGATTTCACGGTACCAAAGATTAAAGAAAAGTCCTTTTTTCCTGGGATCGGGCGTTCCAGATTTGTATTTTTTCCCTTTGAAAAGAATGTCGGTATCGAGGAGTGGCCCCCATTCCTGCAATTCTTTTACATTTTCAATGAACATTCTTCTGCATCGCGTTAGCCTCAGATATGGCAGGAGGTATTCAGGCTGGCTCCGCAGTTGGTTGCTTTTGGGTTTCCCACCTGCTGCTATGCTGTGATGGGTGCAGCTAGGGGATGCCCATACTACATCAATGCGAGTGGGATCGTCGGCGAAAATCTCGTCTGGCAGCACCGATTCTATCGGAGCACAGGCCCGCTGGAAATCTGGTACTATCTCGGGGTGGTTCGCCTGGATGGTGCGGATGGCCAAATCCCAGTGGTTGAAGCCGCGTCCCTCGTAGGCCATGCCGGCCGAGCGGAGCGCGTTGACCGCCCCTGTGATGCTGCCGCCACCGCCGCAAAACAAATCGACAAATCGAAAGTCATGCATGTCTAAGCCTCCAGAGTTTTTTGTCAATCAGTTTGCAGACTGTCTTGCACTTCGGCTTCCCGTCGAGGTAGAAGCGTATGCACGCTAGATCAATCAATCCAGCGTCGGTTTGAACACATTCTATGTACTCCCTGCGGAATGCGGCATTCCAGTTAAGTATGAAGTCCGTAACGATGCCGTAGCCCATGAATTGCGAGTAACGCCTCTTCTCGGCAAGCTCAAGAAGATGGGCGAAACGCCTGTGCGCTTCCAGGTTGGTCTTGAGCTCGTACCTTGTCATCGTGTCGCGGTCATTGTAGAGCAGCATGAATGGCTCCTTCTGCCAGTCGATTCGCAGGTTCACACGCCCTGGCAGGTCTGGGACCTCCTCGACACGGCAATCAATGTCGCCCATCATGCAAAGTGTACGGCAGACTGCATCAAGCTTGTCTAGGTTCATCCTGCGCCTCCTTGCCCATCGCCTTGAGCATTTCCCAAGCATCCATTTTCCTGCGGTATTTCAACACGTAGAACATCACCCAGCATCCATACTGCTCCCTAATATCCTCGTCGCATTCATCGCACCATCCTTGCGGAAAGTCCTTCTTGCAGTCAAAGCTGTCATCTCCGCCTTCAGACATAGGGCATCCGTTCTCGTTGCTCCACTCCCAGCACTGGCGTATGACGGAGCGCATCTCGTCAATCGTCAGCGAATTGATGTATTCCTCTTTTGTCATTTACGTCTCCGTTTGTTTCTTATCGCCCTTCTGTGCTTCAATTTCCTATGCAACACTTGCTCTGGAGTAAGCAACACATCAAATCCAAGTGCCTTTTTGAGCCTTTCCTTCTCCATTGCATACTCTTGGCCAACCTTCATCAGCTTCCCCAGCTCGCTCTGGAAATCGGGCGGTATGGTTATTTCCATCTTCGAACCTGCCTTTGCCATCAGCTCTGTCATTTGCCATTCCTTTTTGTTTCGTTGTTCTTCTTCGCCATCTTGTCGATTTTCTCCTGTGTCTCCAGCCAGAAGGCAACCTCGGAGACAATGTCGGCCCGCTGCTCGTACAGGGCGGCTGAAAGCCTGTCCCTGCCGCTCTCCTGGTAGTAGCAGTTCAGGTAGTCGCTCAGCGTCTCCCTGATCCATTTCATGCTTGGCATATTGTATCTCCTTATGTTGGTGGGTTCCCGTTGTTTATCTCCTGGATCATCTTGTCGACGACCTGCTCGCACTCGCCCTGCTCCTGGTGATCCTTCCAGTCCTTGTTCTTTTTCCGCTGGACGCGCCGCATCCTCTCCACCATGAACACAAGCGGCTCGTAGCGGTACCGCCACTTGTCACAGGACGCTGAAGGGCATGGCACACGCCCAGTCTCGGTGCAGAGGCCATTCTGGTATTTCTGGCAGTCATTGCATGTCTTCATTAATAACCCCCATCCTTTTAAGGTCTTGCACACCGTCTAGAATCCAATTCAAGATACCAGACCTTTCAGCCATCAGCTCGGCCCTCAATTTCTCATCTCCACCGCCGAAGCGGTCCACCAAAAAATTGACAAGCATTGTAACGGGGTCTCTTGCAATATCTTCCTGATGGGTTAGATTCCATTTTACAAACTCGTATAAAAATTCATCCGCTGTTACTTTTTTGATTTTGGCATTTGTCATATTTATCTCCTGTTTTTGCCTATTTACAAACTTTTTGCTTTTTTTCGCTTATCTCCTAGAACGGCACCTCGCCCGTGAGGCGCCGCCATGTGTACTCGCAGAGGATGGCGTCGATTTCGTGGCCAGCCCTGATGTCATACGGCTGGTACTCGCCGTCTGGCTTCAGGTGTACGAGCATCATGCGGAACTGCGTGGTGGGCGGATAGTAGCCCTCCAGCAGGATGCGGCGGTACATGTTGAGCTGCAATGAATACTTGGTGTATTCGCAGCACTCGATGTCGGACAGCGGCGGAAGCATCCGCTCGCCATACGGGGCCGAGGTGTTGATGCGCTTGTTGGTCTTCCAGTCAACCAGGAGGACGGTGTTCTTGTCGCCGTGGAAGGTCGCGTCTATCGTGCCAGCGACCTGGTGCTTCAGGGATGCGACCATGCGCTCGGCCCTGTACGGCGCCCATCCAGCCGACGCGATGTCCCGCAGGGCCTTCCAGCCAGCGGTCATGATGCCCCGCTCGCGCTCGTCCATTGGCGGGTTTGGCGGGGGCTGGCCGTTCATCATGGCCTCCTGGTTGGCGTGGACGCGGGTGCCCATGTCCCTGGAGTAGTCCCACTCGGCCTTCACGTCGGCGACAGAAACGCCTCGCTTCCTGGCGACGCGCTCGGCGATGGCGTCGCCGTCGAACGGCGGCTCGAACCTCCCGACAAGCTGGGTGACGCTGACGAGCGACGTGCAATCCTCCCAGTTTTCGCCGTCCGTGATGCGGTATTCATGCGTTTTTTCGCTGAAAAGCAGGCTCATTTCCGACAATTTCGGGATTTTTGCCACCTTATACAATGACAAATCGATCACTGGTCCGCCCTCCGCTCGTAGTAGATGGTCTCGCCGTTCTGGATGCAGTCCTTCACCTCGATGACATTGCCCGACATCTGGACGATCTTCACGGGCTGCCGACCCCGCGCGTTGTCGCCGATCCAGAGGATGCCGTTCATGCACGGGGTTCCGCCACAGGTCTTCAGCTGGAGCATGTCCTCGGTGAAGTTTGCCGTCTGGCCGTTGCGCACGAAGTCGATGAGATGCGAGACGGTGAACTTGCGCCCCTCCATCTTGAGCCAGTCGCTGACGACGCGCGACTGGAGGAAGACATACTCGCTGTCAACCTGGATGTTCAGGTCGTAGAGCCTTCCGCGCACCTCGGTGACGATGTTTGGCAGATAGGCCATGTTCACGTTGATCTCGCGCTGCTTCCGAGCGAGGAACTCCATCGCCGCGTCGAACTCGGCGCGGTCCTGGCAGGCGTGCTGGAGGATGTCGCGCGAGAACTCGGGGAATCGGCTGCTCGTCGGCCACACCTCCTTGAGAGGCGTGGCGAGGATGTTGAAGATGTCGCTGACGATCTGGTCGCGGTTTCGCTCGATGAAGTCGATGACGGTCTCCCGCCAGAGCGAATAGTTCCTTGACGGCTTCTTCAGGTCGATGAAGAAGGACCGCCGAACCATGTCGTCGGAGGCCTTCGCGTTGTTCATGGTTATCACGCTCGTGAAGTCGTTCTCGCGCCACACCTCCTCGACGCCGTATGCGGGACGCGCGGAGATGGTGTCGCTCGTGACCATCGCGGAGAACATGTCGGAATCGAATACGCCCTCCACGTTGTCGATCAGCAGGAGATGGCTGTTCCGACCCTCGTTGGAGACAAGGCGTTTCTTGGTCTCGGTCATCAGGCGTTCGCTCATGTCCGCCTGGCGGAAGTCCATCACCTTCTCGTTGTAGAGCATTCCAAGCATCGAGACCAGCGTCGTCTTCCCGACGCCCGCCCCGTTGACGGAATCAATTATCCAGACGGGGCGCGCGATCCTGCGCCGCCCCCACATGGGGGCCATGAACAACGCCTTCAGGAACGTGCGGCTCTCGCTGTTCGCTGGCGAGAAGAAGTCAAGGAGCTTCTCGAAAACGATGCAGCCAGGCGACTGCTTCCTGATGGCGGGGCAGTTGTAGAAGACATTTGGCTTCGGCGGATAGTGCGGAGTTCCGCTTATCGTGTCATAACGGCGCGTATTGAGTATCATAAACGCCAGGAACTCCTTTTTATCCATGGTTTTGTTCCAGTTTACGTTCAATCCGCTGCATGTGTTCATCCAGGCGATGAACTGCGCCGTGTCATGGATGTATCGGATGCGCCCCGTCTTCCTGTCCCTGTCGAACAGGACATTGCCGCCCAGGCAGCAGGGGAAGCCCAGGAAGCGCCGCTTGATTTCCTCAAGCATGTCGGACATCTCGCGGAGCTTCTGCGTGTCCTCCACTTTCCTGTAGTTGCAGAAGGGGGTTGCGTTCGCCTCCTTCGCGTCCTGGATCATGCCATCCGTGACGGAGAAAGCGAACTTCGGCAGGACGATCGGAGCCGCTTCCACCATCTTCTCCAGCTCAACGAAGTCCAGCAGTTCGCCGTAGATGCGGTCGGCGATGTCCTCCTTCTCCGACGCGCCTGGCACGATGAGCTTCACCCACTTGGCGACGTAAACCAGGCTCTCCGCTATGGTCTGCGCGTGTTCGCGCCCGACCTCATCATTGTCAGAGAAGACGACGACCTCCTTGCCCGCGAAATAGTCGGCGAACTCCGTGCGCCACCTGCCAGCGCCTCCGATGTTGGTGGTCGCCGTGTAGCTTTCGTTGGGCAGGATGGAGATGATGGCATCAGCGCACTTCTCGCCCTCGGCGACAAGGACGCGCCGCGCCTTCGGCATTCTGTCGAGGTGGTAGAGCATCGAGGGCAGCGCCTTCGTCGTCCATCCGTATTTCTCGGAGGACTGAAGGAACTCCTTCGGGAACCCTGGCTTGTCCATGCGGTGGACGGTGCGGACGACGTTGCCGTCGATGTCGCAATAGTAGTACGGCGTGTCCGTGTAGCCCTCGTGCAGGAGCGTCTCATACCTGTTCTTCGCCCCCTCGTCGATGACGTTGAAGCTCTGGACGGTCCTGGCGACGCCAGCCGCCATGGGCGAGGCCGTCACGGTCGGCGACGGCGGTGGCGAGGGCACGGTCTGCGAGGCGGGCGTCAGCACTGTGCCATAGGCAGGCGCGGGCTCTTCCGAAGGCGCCGTCTGCGCCTTCTTCGCCCGTGGCTTCCTCTGGGGCTTCTCCCGCTTCTCGACGCGCATGGACGGGCAGTAGTAGTCGCCCAGCATCTCGACCGCCGCCTCCTTGGTGATGTTCCTGATCATGCAAAGCAGGTCAACGCCGTCTCCGCCTTCCTTCGTCTTGAAGTCATAGAATGTGCCGTTGGTGTAGAACTCGACATTGTTGCCGTCTCCCCCGCGCCAGACTGCGGCGCAGCGGTGGTCGGAGCCGATCCGCGCGTTTGCGAAGTCCCGCGCGACATTCTCCGCCGTGGCATACTGCTTCAAGTCCTCGAATCTATATGCCAGCATTTTCAACCTCCATCTCGGCCAGACGCTGTATCACGGTGCGCTTCGTGTTGCGCTTCTGCAAGGCGGAGACAAGCGCACCGTGCTCGCCAACCACCAGACATGCCTCCTTCGCCCGCGTGACGGCGGTATAGACCATGGGGCGGTCCAGAAGCGCGAAGATGTCACGGGCCAGGCAGGCGAAGACGACGCGTCGGTACTGGCTGCCCTGCGCCTTGTGGACGGTGAGCGCGTAGGCCAGCCTGAAGTTGTCCCGCGCGAAGTCGGCGGGCACGTCCTTGTAGTCATCGGAGCCGTCAACCATGATGGTCAGCTCCCCGCTTCTCGAAACGGCTGCCACGGTGGCGGTCGTGCCGTTCCAGATGTCGAGGTCGCTGTTGTTCTTGGTGTTCAGCACTCTGTCGCCAGGCTTGAACCGCTCGCCCTCCCCGTGCGGGTTGACAATCTGGACAATGGCGTCGTTGAGCCCGTCAACGCTGGCGTGCTCGCCCTCGTTGCGAGGCACCAGGATGATGTCCTGGCTGAAGTCCAGCGCACCGCCCCTGACCATCTCCACGATGTAGCGGTGGGTGCTTTCGGCCCCGCCCGTCTGGCAGATGCGCCAGGATTCGCCACCGTTGCAAGAGTAGGCTGGAGGCATCTCGCCTCTCCGAAGCATCTCGGATGCGTCGAAGACGGCGCCAGAGGCACGGTAGCACTTCTCCAGCGTCGTCACCAGGTCTGGCCTGAAGTGGACGATGTCATGGAAGGGCTGCCCGTCCCCTACTGGCGGGAGCTGCGCCTCGTCCCCTATAAGCGTGAGCGTGTTGGGGTTGCGGGAGATGATTTCGTAGAGCAGGCTCGACGATAGCATGGAGGCCTCGTCGATGATGACGTTCTGCCTCTCAAGGGATTTCACCAGGAACTCCGTGCCGATGTAGCCGAGCATCCTGTGGATGGTGCTGGCGGGAATGCCCGTCGCCTCCTTGATGCGGGCCGCCGCCTTTCCGCTGAAGGCGCAAAGGGTGACGTTTCCGCCGTGCCCCTCGGCGATGGCCTTGATGATGGTGGTCTTGCCTCGCCCAGCACCGCCATTGATGATGCTAAGTGGCATTTTCAAGGCGTTTTCCACCGCTTTTTCCTGGTATTCGTCCAGTGTTTTGCCGTCAATCTTCATTGTCTTTCCCCCGCATATTGCCATATCGCGGCCTCGATGCCGTACAAAAAGGTGGATGTCAGCTCGTTTGTCGCGTCGAAAAGCATGTATTTCTCGCTCCTGAACGCCTCGCCCACACGGGCGTAAACCTCGGTCGAGGGCACGTTCTGGAGCGTGTTGCAGATGGCCTCCCAGAAGTCCGCCCACCTGACGATGGTGTCTCCTCGTTCGGTCAACTGCCCAAAGGTGTAGCTGATGCAGGCGTCAATCCTGCGGTAGTCGTTGTCCGTGATGCCGAAGTTCTGGCGGATGCCCATGTCAACGGACCTGAAGCCATAGCGTGGCAGGTCGGCCAGCGCGTAGCAGTTGGCGTTGACGGTCGGCACGGTGGCGAGCCCCCATTTCTCCCAGGCGGCCTCCGCCATCTTCTGGGTGCAGCCTTTCCCGAGAAGCCACACGACGGCCTCGGTCATCGCCTGGTGGAGCTGGAGCCGCTCCAGAGTGGCCATGAGCGCCTGTACCTTTTCATTCGTCACGCGTGGCACGTCGCACTCCCCGATGGAGGGCCAGTTCTCGCCCAGTGTGTCCCAGATAAGCTCTGCTGTGGCCTCCCCGAACCCCTTTGTCTGCGCACAGGCGTAGAAGAGAAGCCCCCTGCTGTCCATGGGAATCAGCTCCTCGATGGCGCGGAAGCGGAACTGGCGCAGGCCGTTCCAGGCGGACCACTCGCCCGTGAGGGCATAGACGGCGTTCACGTTGGGGCGGAAGGCGCTCTCGCCGACCGCTCGCAGGCTGTTCCCCTCGTAGTTCACGTTCAACACATAGAAGAGGCGGGTCTTGCCCGTCTCGCGCTCTGCGGTCTCCTTTTCCGCATCGGGGTATTTAACCTCCGTCAAGACTGCCTTTATCCTTTCCATATATAATAGCTCTCCTTACAGGCCAGCGCCCTCCAGCGCCATGTCCCTCACCTTCAGGTTCTCATACGCCTGGAACGCCGCGTGCGACGGGTCCTTGAAAAAACAGACGGGCACATTGTAGCGGATGTCCAGCTCGGCGATACGCCTGCTCACGGCCTCTGGCGTAATCATGGGATGGCCGTATTCGGGTGGCAATAGCTCGCCGTTCACCTCGTTGAACATGATCTGGTGGTAGTCGGCCTCAACGAAAATTACGATCTTCGCGAACGACGCCCTCGCCCGCTCTATCTCCCTCTGGAACCGCTCCCATCCAGTGAAGAGCGTCCCCACGAAGTCGGTGAGGCTCTTGCGCTCGATCGCATAGCCGTTGTCGCCCTCCAGGGCGTAGTCCCCGAATGGCAGGACGTGGTGCCTCCTGTCAACCCATTCGGGGAACTCCCATGGGCGCTGCTCTCGCGTGTCTATGACGATCGGGCGCATTGCAACCTCCTCCTATGCAAACGGGTTCGCGCCAGGGATCGGGCCTTGCTGCGCCTGCTGCGGTGGTTGCTGATAGACAGGGGCCTGCTGCATGGCGGCCTGTGGCATCGGCTGCTGAACTGGCTGCTGATAGACTGGGGCCTGCTGGGGCGCGGGGGCCTGGTAGGCCTGCTGGGGAGCTGGAGGCTGGTAGCCCTGCTGGGGAGCTGGAGGCTGGTAGCCCTGCGCGGCCTGCGCGTTGGGCACCTGGTAGGTTGCCTGCGGATTCTGCGGGCGCACGATGTTCCAGGGCATCACGGTCCTCGCCTGGCCAGACGAGCCGATGGCGGCGATGTAGTAGTAGAGCTTCCCGCTCTGCTTGGATGTCTTGGAGGTCACCCAGCAGGGTATCTTCTTGCCCCAGAACTCGGCGGCGAACTGCTCGAAGTTGTCCCCGCCCGTGAAGCCCAGCTTCGCCAGCTTCTCGACGGTGTTCTGGTAGGCGGTCTTGCGGACGCCCGTGTTGTTGCGGTCCTGGACGAGGGAATCGGAGAGGGAGAGGGTGTAGAAGTCCCCGCGCCCCGTCTGCTCGTCGAAGAGGTAGAGGCAGAGGGCAACCTTGCCCTCCTCCCAGCGGTCGTCCTCGAAGCCCACATAGACGAGGGTGAGCTCTGGGTGCCCCTCGTCCTCGAATCGTGGCTGCTTCGCCAGCTCGTCCTTGTAGATCTGCTCGTTCTGGGTTCCGCGCGTCTCCTGCGCATACTGCGCCCAGGAGACATGGATGCCGTAGGCCAGCCAGTCAAACTGCGTTTGCGTTGTCATAGTCGTTTTTCTCCTTGTTGTTTGGTTATTTCCCGTCGATGCGGACGGTCTTGTAGATTCTCAGCCCAGGCTCCATAATGGTGGCTGGGTCTATTCCCTGCGTCTTCGCGAACTGCACGAACGCGCGGATTTTCTTCTCGTCCGCAGAGAGGAACTTGCGGTCCAGCTTGCTCTCGTCGGTGATCTCGAACTCCCAGACGGTGGTCTGGCGAACCGCACCGCCCTGGAGCTTCGGATCAACGACGACCTGGGGCTGGGAGACGGTCCCTCCAAAGGCGTCCATCGCCATCTCGTCCTCGACTGTCGCCTCGGCGCGTGCCTCCATCTGGCGGCGCCGCTCCTCCTCCCGCATGGTGGCGTATGCACCGCAGATGGCGCGGAGCCTTTCGCGCTCGGCCTCGATGTTGACCGCCAGCTCCTTCTCCTGCTGCATGACCTGCTTCTTGGCCGCGTCAATCGGCGCTGTGAGCTTCTTGCGCTCGGTCTCCAGCTCCTTTCTGAGCTTGCCAAGTGCCTCGATGGCCTCGCCCGCCTGGGCGAATGTCATGTCGTCCTTGACCTCGGCAATCTTCGAGGCGGTGGCAAGTGCCTTGTTCCGCGCGTCCAGCCATGTGGCGACGGCCAGGTTCTGGTTAGTTAAGGTCAACTGGGTGGTAGCCTGTTCCATTGTCTTCTCCTTGTTTCTGTGTTCTGGCATTCAGGATGCCGTTGATGGTCTCGCGGTCGCCGTCCTTGATGTACGGCGAGTTGGTACGGAGGGCGACGCTCAGCATATCATCTGGCACGTCGGACCACTTCACGCCAGCGTATTTGCCAGGCGCTCTGCAGATGCTGTAGTCAACGCCAGGCATGGGAGGCACCTCGGCTGACATCGGAGGCTGGGCAACTGGCTGCTGTGCTGGCTGCGGTGCTGGCTGCGCGATTGGCACGGCCTCGATGACGGGCGCCTCGGCTATCGGCTGGGGCTGTGGCAGAGGCTGGTGCTGGGGAGCTGGCGCGACGGGGCGCGGGGCTTCCTGCGGCGTCACATCCCTTGGCTGTAGCTCCTCGAAGTCCATGACCTCCTCGGGCGTGTAGCTTCCACGCGTGGCCAGCGGGCAGACGACGCGCACGCCGTCGGAGACAACACGCGCCCACATCATCTGCATCCGCCTGCGCGGCGTGGACCAGTTGTCCTTGAGCCCGCCACGGTTGTTCTTGGTGTAGTCCTCCATCTGCGCGTCCTGCCATTTCAGGGTGCTGATGTAGGTGGCCTTCTTGTAGGTGAGCTTGATGCTCACGATGTCTGGCGTGCGCTCAAGAATCTCGTACTCCCCGCCCAGGTTGAGCAGGTTGGCGAGCATCGCCTCCGCCTTGATGGCTGGCACGCCGTTGATGAGGTGGAAGGTCTCCTTGAACTTCAGGAAGGAGATCTTCTCCTGCAGGCAGGTGGCGGCAATGACCACGCCGTCCGCTGGATTCTTGATGCCGAACATGTTGGACTTGGCCAGCATGTCCCCGAAGGCGAAGATGTCCGCCGTTGTCTGGATGGGCAGGGCGGCGACTGCCGTTGTTGTGGCTGTAGGCATATTACTTCTCCTTTTTGAAAATCAGGGTCTTCTCGAACTCTTTGTACTCCTCGACCGCCTTCCTGATCTCCTCTCGGCAGACCAGGACGGTGTTGGCGATCTTGATGCTCCTGATGAGGTCGCGCAGCCTATCGACTGCCGTGGCGAGCTGGCAGACCTCCTTCTGTGTAAGCGTGTAGGTCATAAGTTTCTCCTTACTTGAAATGTTCGATGAGCTTCTTCACATCCGTCTCGCTGAGGATTCGGCACTGGTGGCCGTCCAGAGTGTGGCCAGCCTTGCCGATGTTGTGGGTGTAGGCGTACTTGTGGACCTTCTTATAGGTCGCGCCAGTGTATGCGGCGACCTCCTTCAGGGATTTTGGCAGGGGCTTCTTCGGTGCTGGCTTCCTCGTCGGAACTGTCACCTGCGTCTGCGTGGGGCAGGTTGTGACGGCGTGCTTGTCGCCGTGGATGCGGTGGCAGTGGCAACGGTGCGCCTTTTCTTCAAGCCTGTCCAGCGCGACTTCCAGCTTGTCTTCAACCGTCCGCTCCAGCGTCGCTGGCGTCGGGTCTGGAAGCTCCGCACTGTCGAGGATGTCGCTCATGGCGATTTTTGCCAGAAGCGTGGCGCAGAGGTTGAGGGCCTTTGTTACCTTGTCCAAATCTTCACTGGACACCTTGTAAACCTTGTTGTTACTCATTGGTTTTCTCCTTGGTTTGTTTGTTTTGCTCCTTAAAAAGGCGCGGGAAGCTGGCAAGGAGTCGAATCCAGTTTTTCGCCAGGGAAAGGATTAAACTGGCTATCCCGCGCAAGGGGAAAAGGCCGTCGGAGGAGAGGGAATCTGCATTTACAGCTACAATTCCGCGGTAGTTGATTTTTGGAACGGGGGTCTCGCCCCGACGGCCAAGGGGTGGCTGATGCCGCGCTTCCGCATGTCTGGAGGAACGTACCAATTCCGTCGAACGTGGCACCAGCCAAAGGGTGGCGAGGCTTGCGGTCCCCTGGAGAAACGATGATGGGGGAGAAGGGCCCGCAAGCGCCCGCCATAAAGTCTATTCTGGGGCGGCCCTGGCGGTCTTACGCTTGGAAGCTCTTTCGGCCAGGAATGCTTCGCCAGCAGCTATCGCCTTCTTAACGGTGGTGAACGTCCTGCCTGTCATCATGTTTTTGG
>JAEEGL011218806.1_pt1 | contig 14155 bp, 14 predicted proteins | sample 9134231 | NCBI WGS metagenome assembly JAEEGL01 (sample SAMN16246548, study PRJNA631951) | gut metagenome | biome: gut microbiome; feature: rumen; material: fiber-attached | host: Bos | place: Iran: Karaj | collected 2018-10 | reverse complement strand
AGTGTGGATTTTCCTACATTTGGTCTTCCGACCACTGCAACAATGTTTTTCTTACTCATATTTTTGTCCTATTCTAATTACATCAATTCTTCATATGGAATATCAAAAAGCGTAGAAACAAGGTCATGTCCATCGCATTTGGAAATTCCTACCTCTGTTCCAAGCGCATCTTCAATATCGCAAACTCTTACATCATCCAAAAGATAATCCTCGCCGCTTCGAAGAAGGTTTTCCGGTAAAAAGAGCTCCTGGCCAAGATCTTTATCTTTTAGCTGCTTTATTATATCCTGGCCGGTCAAAAGTCCTGAAACCGTAATTCTTTCTCCAAAGAATTCATTCACAATTTCATACACGTGTACCTTTAAACCAGGGCATACCGACATTGCCTTTTCAGCAAGCTCTTTTATGCAAGGATATACAAGCCTTCCAGTAGCAAGGGAGATTTCTCTATTCAAGCTATCTAAATGGGCTTTGTGCTCAGAAAGGGCCATCTCAAAGGCTTCGTTGAATTCATTTATAAGAAGCCTCATCATTCCTACGCCGTTTTCAAGCTGGATATATCCATCATATCGCTCTTCCTCAGGAAAGTCCCTGCCTGCAAGGAAATACCACTCATCGCTGGCATGAATGAAGTGAATTCCATGTTCAGCGTAGATTTTTTTCTGCCAGCTCTCGATTTCATCGATAACTTCTTTGGCATCCTCACTGTTAAATGGCTCCAGCGGATAAAGACCATCTCTGTATTTGGAAAGACCGACAGGTACAACGGATACACTCTGCAGATTAGGAATGTATTTGGTGAGATCCGTAATCGAACGAGTCAATTCCTCTTTGTCATTAACACCCTTACAAAGTACTATCTGACCATTTATTTCAATTCCGGTGCCAGGTGCACAAAGTCTGTCTACCTTCTTTAAGGCCTCTCCGGCAAACCTGTTGCCCAGCATTTTGCAGCGAAGCTCAGGGTTAGTTGTCTGAAAAGAGATATTGATAGGCGACAGATGATATTTAAGAATTCTGTCGATGTCCTTGTCAGACATATTTGTAAGTGTTACGTAATTGCCCTGCAAAAATGATAGTCTTGAATCATCATCCTTAAAATAGAGAGTTGGTCGCATGCCCTTTGGCATCTGATCTATAAAGCAAAAGATGCACTTATTTGAGCAGGATCTATAGTCATCCATGAGACCGTTTTCGAATTCTATTCCAAGGTCCTCATCAAAATCCTTATCAATATCAAGAAGCCATTCCTCACCATTTTTCTTTTTGATCAGAACGTCCAGATGCTCATCCTGAACCAGATACTGGAAATCAAAAATATCCTCCAGCTCCTGATCATTAATTTTGAGAAGAATATCTCCGGGCTCAATATTCAGTTCTTCTGCAATGCTTCCTTCTTCCACATTGCCTATTAAATGTCCATTGTATTTTTTCATTCTAATAATTATACATGAATTTCCTTGACGTGTCAGTATTATAGATGATAAAACTAAAAAGGAAGCTTAGTATATCACGATTTTCTAAATAGAAATAGTGATATTTTTATGTCCAAATATTTAAAAATCAAAAAAGGGGATAAATATGCCAGATTTTCGTAAGCTAGAGGGCACAATTCCTGTAGCACCTCTTAACCTTATCGTAATGGAATCCGCTAAAGAGCTTGGTGAAAGCGTAGACAAGTATATTTCTCAGTTCAGACATGAGCTTTATAAAATGCCTGAAAATGATCCTGCTTTCCACGGCTACGTAAAGGACAGTTATCTTATCAAGTATAACCTTGACCGTTTTGGAAGCGGCGAAGCAAAAGCCACAATCAATTCCAGTGTCAGAGGAAATGATGTTTACATCTTAACTGACGTTTGCAACTACTCTATTACCTACAAGATGTACAACTACGTAAATCACAAGTCCCCAGATGATCATTTCCAGGATCTTAAGCGTGTCATTGGCGCTATTACAGGCAAAGCCAAAAGAATTAACGTCATCATGCCTTTCCTTTATGAAGGCCGCCAGCACAAGAGAACCGGAATGGAATCCCTTGATGCAGCTCAGATGTTTAAAGAGCTCCATGACATGGGGATTTCCAATTTTATTACATTTGATGCACACGATCCTAGAATTTCAAATGCCAAGCCTCTTGGAGGTTTCGATAACTTCCTTGCTTCATATCAGTTCACAAAGGCTTTGCTTTCCAAATTCGATGATCTTATTGTAGATAAGAACCACCTTACAGTTATTTCACCTGATGAGGGTGCCCTTGACAGAGCTGTTTATTTTGCCAACGTTATTGGCGCTGACACAGGTATGTTCTACAAGAGACGTGACTATGCTCACATCGTTAATGGAACAAACCCTATCGTAGCTCATGAATTCCTTGGTTCAAACATTGAGGGCCGCGACGTTATCGTAATCGATGATATGATTTCATCAGGTTCAAGTATGATTGATACAGCCAAGCAGCTAAAGAGCATGGGCGCAAGACGAGTATTCATCTGCACAACCTTTGGTCTTTTCACCGATGGTATGAAAAAATTCGATGCTGCTTATGAAGCAAAATACTTCGATGCTGTTATCACTACTAACCTCACCTACATGAATGATGAGATTCTTTCAAGGGAATACGTACTTGTGGCAGACATGTCCAAGTTCCTTGCTACTATCATCGACTTCCTTAACCACGATGCATCTATGTCAACGGTTAACATGCCAACTGACAAGATTCACGAAATTGTAGGTAAGTACAATTCAGGTTGCAAGACTCCTGAGGAGCTTTTTGATTAAAAATATTTCTGAAACAAAAGGACATCGCTACATTTTGTCGTAGCGATGTCTGTTTTTTTAAGTATTTAGTTCACGGCTTGTACGGAATTATTTAAATGATAAAGCCTTACATAGCACTTTCCTGAGAAATACTTGGCATGGTCACCTGTAAAGGATACTCTCTGGTTGTTCTTCCAAACAATTCCCTTACCATTCTTCTCATAACCATCAGTAATTATAAGACCATTCTCATCATATCCCATAAGGATCATGTAATGAGTAATGTTGTAGTTCTCAGCATAACTTGGGTCATGAACCCATATTATGTCTCCTGGCTGAGCATTATTTTCTTTAAGGAACTGATAGATTTTCTTTCCACCAATCTTTTTCTTGGAATTGATGATTGTAAATTTCTTGTTCTTGTCCCATCTGGAAATACCGAAAACATTTTTCCAGATAGAATCTGTAAATGCACAGCACTGCCAGGAACGAACCTTGTTGTTAATCTTGAAAACCGGATTAAATCTGCCCTTTAGGGATTTTACATAAGTGTTGATAGCCTTTACCCTAGGATTACTGCCATTAGATACGTTGTAGTTCTCCTCTTCTGCTGAGGACCACACCGCAAATAATGTAATATCCTCAGTCATTTCAAAGCTCCATCCATGAGTGTAAAGCTCCGATGGATCCCCGGTTGGACTCCAGCCCAGGAATATATAACCAGGTCTCTTTGGCTCCTGCTTCACTATCCCTGCAATAGTGCCCTTTTTGTAGGAAGTAAAATCTACAGGCATATCCATAACATCAGAATCTTCTGCAACATAGTCAATGGTGTAATAAACATCTTCCTGCTCATTTTCATACGGTTCTGCCACGTTCTGCTCTGAAACTGAATCATTATTATCAGTTGGCATGTCAGTAACCTGCGAGCCTTCATCAGAATCATTATTTATATCTCCAGAAATAGGAGTCTCAGATTCATCCGAACCAGCATTATCATTCATTTCTCCACCATCACTAAGCGAATTATCTTCACCAGAGATAGCTGTATCTCCATTTGTGGAATCATCAGTTTCTATCAGAACAACTTCAGTCTCATCTCCCTCATACTCTCCTGCGTTAACAGAAAGGGATGATGCAGAAACTGCAAGAATTATAGACATTGTAAGAGCCAATACTCTTTTTCTAAACACCCTCATGAAAGCACAACCTCCATGTACTTAATGAAAATCCTATGTTTATTATATAGAATTTCACCTATTCTTTCTACGCAAAAACAAGAAAAATCATATATATTTTTATCGGCAGATTTTTTTATTGTTTATTTCAAGAACATATCTATTTTATTTCTTATAAGCTTTACGTCCAGGGGATTTTCTGCAGTTTCACATGAGATAATAAGATTAGTTCCAAGAATAAGGCCATTACTTTCGTAGTAATAGAGTTTCTCGAGATTTGAAGATGCATATTCCTCATTTGAGATCATTCCAAGATGTTCCCAATAGATAGTCTTTCGTTGCTTTACATTTAACAAAACAAAATCTGGAAATTTAACGCTTTTGTCATTAAGCCTAACTCTTGGCTCGTATTGATAAGGAATATTTTGCTTGTAGAATTCATCAGCAAGTATTTTTTCAGATTTTGATCTGACCATTTCCCCGCGATTAGTTTCATAAGAGCTTGAGAATTCGAATGGATTTTGCCCTCCAGGATTTTGCTTCATCCACTCATCTATATACATCTCATCCGTATCAATAATAGGAGAAATCATTTCTTTTCTAGCATCACACATTCTAAGATAAATGTTCATCAATTTACTCTCATCACAATAACGTAAGCATTTGTTGAGATTTTCTAGTTCTTTTTCAATCTGATTCTTTATTTTGTTTTCGTAGTCGAGCTGTAGAATTTTCCTAAAATAATCTTGCTTATCAGAGCTAATGTACTTTTCGATTTCAGTACCCTTTTCCTTGAAGTAATACTCATCCTTATTACCTTTTCTAAATATTCTTGCCCTACCTCTTGGTACATCCGCAAGTACTTGAATTCTTTTATTGTTCTCTGCAGCCAGCTTTTCCAGTTCCTGCATTCTTTCCTTTATTGCACTTTCTATTTCTCTCATACCTTTATTTGTTATGTCCTTTCCGTCTGTTCAGCCTTTATATTTCTATTACTCCTTTTGACGCACCTTCTAGCTGGATACTTTTTCCCGCAAAACCTTTAATTTTATCGCTTTGCTGGTACTATTTTCCTGCATATATCTAGCATTTGATGAATTGAAGGGAAATAGTTCCAGCGTTTAACTTATATTTGAAGAATTGATGGATACTAATTTCCATCATTTATCTTTCATTGAAAAAATTGAAGGAGATTTCTTCCAGCATATTTAACTAATTAAATGGGTTGAAGGATTATATTTCCTACAAATATCATTTATTGGAAGAATTGATGGAAAAAAATATCCTGCATGTATCTCGCAATCCAACTTTTGCTGGAAGTTTCATCCTTCAAGTTTCCAAATCATCCATAAATGCAGGATATTTGCGACCAGCAATTTATCACATTTCTCTTTTTTGTAGGATAAAATGACCTGCATATGACAATTCCAAGCAACTTTGCAGGAATTGTTACCCAGCAAACATATGACTTTCCGAAAAATGCTGGAAATTTTCTCCTGCAATTCTCCCGCTTCAAAGAGTCTGCTGGATTCATCTTCCCGCAAAACTAATATTCACCTGTAATTTGCAGGATTATTCTCGGGAAAACCAGCACTAATAGCACCAAAAAAATCTTTATCTCCTTCATCAACAGCTAACACCTAGCGCAACATTCAAATTCAATTTCAGTTTTAAAAACAGCGCCGTCTAGGGTGACATCTAGTGATCCGCCTTGCAATGTAACAAGATTCCTCGCTATAGCAAGTCCCAGGCCACTTCCTTCAGTTGATCTAGAAGCATCGCCGCGGTAAAAACGCTCCGTCAAATCAGCCGCATCGACATCCATCATGGAATCACAAATGTTGCGTATTGTATATATTACCTTCCTGCACTTAAACTTGTAATAATCCTCATAATCAAATTGACGTTCATTAACATCACGCAAGTATTCATTACTCATATATCTATTACTCAGCTTTCTATCATTCAATTTTTCAGGCTTTAGGCTTGCGTATTCATCATTCTCATACCTCATATCCATATACACCCTGGTTCCAGGCTGCGCATACTTACAAACATTCCCAACAAGATTTTCAATTACTCTCCACAAATGACGCGGATCAGCTTTAACCATCATCGAAGGTTCCTCAGATTTAAATACAACCTCTAGACCAGAACCCTCGAGTCTATCGTAAAACTCACCAATAGTCTGATTTATCAACTCTACAAAATTGATTTCTCTAAGTTCAACACTTATATTCCCTGAGCTAATCTTGGATACCTCAACAAGATCCTCAGTAAGCTGCTTAAGCTTGTGGGATTTTACCTCAAGTATCTCCAAATACTCTTGAAGTTTAGGATTATCTAATTCTTCACGTTTCATCAGCTCAACATAATTAACAATAGATGTTAGCGGGGTCTTTAGATCATGTGAAACATTTGTAATGAGATCAGCCTTCATTTTCTCGTCTTTCATGCTCTGTTCAACAGCACTCTTTATCCCATCGCCAATTGAATTTATTTCTTTTGCCAAACAGGAATTTTCGCCAAACATTCTGGAATCATCAACTTTGGCTTCGTAATCACCTTTATTGATTTGTTCAATTGTTTGAAGGATTTTGTGTCTATCAATAATCTGACGATATTGAAAAAGAACTATAACACTATCCATCAATGTTGCAACAAATAAACCTACTGGTCCAATTCTAAAAAGAAGCATATTCAACAAAAGAAGCGCAATATATGGAATCCATGTCTTAAAAAAAATGTTTTTATTGTTCACAATATGTAAAATGTAAGTCTTTATCTTCTCTTTTTCCTTTGTCCTTCCCATCACCTGAATCCCCCAAAGCCCTCATCCTCGATTTTATAGCCTACACCCCAGACGAGTTTAAGGAATCTGGGCTCCTTGGGATTTACTTCTATCTTTTCTCTTATGTGTCTGATATGAACAGCAATTGTATTATCTGCTCTTCCCTCCATGACGCTATCTACATGCCATACATGGTGATAAATCTGTTCAATGGAAAAAACCTGTCCTTTGTTTTTAACGAGGAATGCCAAAATGTTATACTCCACAGGAGTTAACGTAATATAATCTCCATAAACAGTGACTTTCTTTGCATTATCATCTATTATCAGACCACCGGCATAATAGATGTCTTTGCCCATACCTTCATTGTTAAAGCTCATGAATCGTCTTAAATTTGATTTAACTCTTGCAACAAGTTCAAGGGGATTAAAAGGCTTTGACAGATAGTCATCAGCACCGATGTTAAGACCTAGGATTTTATCAGAATCTTCAGATTTCGCAGAAAGAAAGATAATTGGAATTGGACTGTATTTCCTTATTTCCTTTACCAGCCGCAGCCCGTCCATACGGGGCATCATCACATCAACGATAGCCAGATGTATTCGGACTGCTTTCATAAGTTCCAGGGCATCAATTCCATCATGGGCCTTGAATACCCTGTAGCCTTCCTCCGAAAGAAATATGTCAATCGCATTTACAATTTCTTTGTCATCATCACATACAAGAATATTTTCCATAATTCAATTCACTCCACACACTAAAACAAAAAATAAGTATCATAGCCCCACGCTACTATTTAACACACATATTTCAGCTTGCTCATTCCTCAATACTCAGAAAAGCTGCAAGATTGCCTCTCTTCTCGCCATGAATTCTGTGAGAAAAGAAAACATCAGGATTACATCTTGTACACACGTCTGTGACAAAAATGTTTTCTTCCTTAACTCCGCTTTGCAAAAGAGTCAGCTTAATCGCATTCCACAAAAAGAGCCTGTACTTATCGTTAGGATAAGGCACAAGTATGCCATTCTCCTCAATTACTTTCTGGGAAAAAGCTGTAGCAAACTCATCCGCTACGTCAGCTCCAATTTCATAGCAATCACCGCAGATTGAAGGTCCGATGGCGCATACAAGGTCTGATGGCTTAGTTCCAAAATTCTCTCCCATGATACGAACCATATTTGCTGAAATCTTTCCCTTCGTCCCCTTCCAGCCTGAATGAGCAAGGCCAATAGCCTTATTAACCGGGTCCACAAAATAAACCGGTGGGCAATCCGCATGAAAAGTAGATAGTATGATTCCGGGAACATTGGTTGTAAGGCCATCTATATCTACGTAATCCCTGTCTACAGCAGGTCCTTTGCCTTTGTCCGAAGCAGTTACCACCCTGATATTCGTAGTATGAGTCTGGAATGTAGACACGAAGTCAGACAAAGTTCTTCCATGCCCCATTACATCGGCAATTCGTCTGTAGTTTTCATCTACAGCCTCTTTTTCATCTCCTCTGGTGTAGCTAAGATTCATGGTGCTGTAGCAGTCTTTACTGACGCCTCCAATTCTGGTACTAAACAGATGCTTTATAAAAGGAATCTCTTCCAGCCTTGGAAAAGTCAAATAAACTACGCCGTTCTTTTCTTTTAGCTGCGTTTCGTTCCAGTTTTTCTTGACGATCTTAATATGCTCTGTACCTGACATTACTTAGTCCATCCCCTTCCAAATTACAAGAATATCTATAAATATGAAAAAGCATTCTTATACCATTTTATCGATATAGCGCCAGCTTCTCCATCAATTGCTACAACATCATATCTAATTGGTAAATCCTGTGATTTAACCTTTGAATAAAGATAGAATTTAGAAATCTTACAAATCTGTTTCTGTTTGGATAATGTAACAGAGGCTTCGGGATAACCGAATCTTTCGCTCTTTCTGTACTTAACCTCTATAAAGCAAAGGTATTTTCCATCTCTGGCGATGATATCAATCTCTCCGCGAAATGCTCTGTAGTTTCTTTCTATGATCCTGCCGCCATTATCGCAGATATACCTGCAAGCAGCTTCTTCATAGAAACTTCCTACTGTACGTTTATTCATTTATTTTCCTTCTGTCTCCAAACAACAGAAAGCATATTATCATACTAAAAAATATATGTCCAATCAAATCGTTTTTTCGTGTTTATCTAAGCGCATTCGCGTGACAGTTGTTCTTATTTTCTCTTATCCTTAGCTTTGATTTTATCCATCGCATCAACAAAAACAAGGATTTCGGCAACAACCTCATATAACTCAGGCGGGATCATTTCACCTATCTCTAGTCTTGATAAAGTATCGGCAAGCTTATCATCTTCATGGACAGGAATCTTGTTTTCCTTGGCCTGTTCGATAATTTTCTCCGCAAGGGCGCCTTTACCAGAGGCTATGACCTTAGGAGCTCCATCCTCATTAGGGTCATAACCAAGAGCAACCGCTGTTTTCACTTTTTGTTTGCTCTTATCCTCTGCCATAGCGTTTATTTGCCACCTTCATTCATGCTCTTGCGTCAAAAGAGTTTGTAGATAAAATCTGTCTTCTGTTAATATTCAGCATCTCATCAACCGCCGCATCCTCAGTATCTATCTCATCCTGAAGATGGAGATTTACCTGCATCTGATAGCCTCTTTTTTCAAGGCGTTCATTCAAGATGTGGATATTATCATTGATAAGGTCCAGAACCGAATCATCCTCAACATAAAAATTCGTGGTAACCTTCGTATCAATAAGCTTCACGTACACATCTACTGCACCCAGATTTTCCATATCAAGATGAAGGATTGCACTAACAGAGCCATCCTCACTCATCTTCCTGTGCTTATTATGATAAACATATAGATCGCCGTGAACATTCTGCCCCGTCATCTGCAAGGGAAGCTGAACATACTGAAACATCTGATTAAGCTGATTCATGAAGTCCAGATTATTACTAAGATTATTTGCGGCCTGTCCAAGCTTTGAATCAGCACCGAGAGTATTATTTATAGTTTCAGACAAAGCCTTTGCCTGATTTCCAAGACGCTGATAGAGATTATCAATATTTTCCTTTTTCTCCACATCCAAAGGCTTTAAAAGCCATTGATTTGATATATTTTCTTTTTGAAGCTTACCAAATTCATCTGATGTAAAAAGCTTCTTCCAGGCAGCAGTCTCAACAGGATTTGAAAGATCAGATTTTTCAAAAGCATTTGCAAGCTCCTTAAAAAGAAGCTTCGTAGCATCCGCTTCAGACATATTCCCTGTTTTTATAGCCTTTGCAAAATCATCAACTGCTTTCTCGGATATATTAAGATTCTTTAGAGAATCAATAAACTCGTTGCTAACTTTACCTCCCAAAGCACCTGTTTCAGATCTGTTATTGCTAAGAGAAGCTTCGGCTTTTAAAGAACTCTCGCCAGCATCCTTTTGAATTTGACTGGCTACATTCTGTTCCTTTGCTTCGACACTGATAACATCACCATTTTCCTGCAGGGGAGCCTCATTTGAAGTTAAAGCCTCAGTAGCCTTACCACTTTCCAGGTTTTGAGCCTGCACTTCGCTTCCAGTCACAGTTTCAGCCACCTGTTCGCCATCTGCTGTGGCAACCTCAGCTCCCTCAGCAAAAAGCTTTAGCATATTCCCATACAGATTAACAGCTTCTTTCGTATTTCCACTCTGAATAAGGTTGTCAAAAGCCTTAGGAAGCTCATCAACAATCTCCTGCATCTGGCTGGTTACCTGATGCTCGTAGTTCTTATAATTCGTATATTGTTCTATATTGTTTTCGTTAATCGGAATACCAAGACTCTTCATTTCAACCATAGTCGAAATTGAAGTATTAGGATATGACGAAAGATTCTTATTCATCTCAATAAGAGAATCCTTGTCAATTGGAAGTCCTGCTTCCATCATCTCTTTTACCATGGAAACAGTGTCATTATTGACTTCGATGCCAGCGGCAACTAAAGCCTTTAAGGTGCTCTGATCTATAGAAGTATTCTCATAAAGGGGAAGTAGTGTTACCCCTTTTTGAGAAGCAGTTTTAACAGAAAAATTAAGAGTCTGGCCTTCGCGAAGTCCCATTCCGTCGGCCAGCTTAGCAGAAATTACTGCATCTCCAACATTAATATTGGCAATCTTCTCACCATCAACATCACTAATAGACACAACCGTCCCCTGAATGGAAGTACCAGGCTTAAGCTGAATAGGCTTTTCCTGGCCATCAGGTGTTCTAAGTTGCCTTCCATCCAATAAGACCGCGTTATTAGGTTGTGAGATGCCAGTAATATTGCTCATACAAAATTACCTATGAAGGATCTCCTGTGAATTGGGCACGGACCATACTTTTTAAGAGCAGCAATGTGATCAGCGCTGCCATAACCTTTGTTGGAACCAAAGCCATATTCAGGGTATTTCTCATCATATTCCTTCATGAGTCTGTCCCTGGTTACTTTGGCAACGATACTGGCAGCAGCGATTGAAACGCTTTTTGCATCGCCCTTAATAATAGATATCTGCTTATATTTTTCGAGCTGTGGGATATGAACTGCATCAATCAAAAGACCACCCGGCTCTACGCCAAGGTTTCCTACAGCCTTTGTCATAGCCTCAAAGGTCGCCTGCAAAATATTGATTTCATCAATTCTCTCACAGGTTGATGAACCTATTCCCACATAAAGAGCCTTTTCCATGATTACATCATAAAGCTCTTCTCTCTTTTTTTCGGATAATTTTTTAGAATCATTTAGATATAAAATATCAGAATCTGTCGGCAGTATAACAGCCGCAGCATAAACAGGACCAGCAAGAGGGCCTCTTCCCACCTCATCGATACCGCACAGAAGCCCAAGACTCTCATATTCCTGTTCATATTTCTTCATAGTCTGAATTCTTGCAATCTCATCATTGATTGCAGAAATCTTTTTGGATGCACCCTCAACGAGCTTTTTTACTCCAGCTCTTTCATCCTGTGAAAAATCAGCTATAAAAGCATTTAATGTTGCTATATCCTGACTTTCCTGATAAATAGCCTTAATCTCAGATAGAGCCCTCGCCATTACTTAACACCTCCAAAATCGGAGAATGGATAAATTCTGACAAATGCTCTGCCAAGGATATCCTTTTGCTTGATATTGCCAACAGAAGGATCGCGGCTATCCATGCTGTGGTTACGATTATCTCCCATTACAAAGTACTCGTCGTCTCCAAGAGTTACGCCCTCATAAGCGCGCCCCGGATCAAGAATGACCTCTGCTCCATAGGATTCGTTCAACAGCACATCATTTATAAAAATATTTCCCTGATCATCGATTCTTACTGTTTCTCCAGGAAGGCCTATAACTCTTTTGATGAAGAATTCATCATTTCCATATTTGTAAGGGAAAATAATGATATCAAATCTGTCTGCCTGCTTAAATCTGTAAGAAACCTTCTCGATAAGAAGAGAATCCTTGTCATGCAAAGTCGGAACCATAGATGAACCGCTAACCTCTGTTCTCTGCATAACAAACGTAATGAACAAAAATGTAAGTAAAAAAACAACCCCTAAATAAATTAAAGTACTGATTACTTCTTTTAATACCTTTTTCATATACACAACCATTCCGCACTATAAGCGCATTTTATTCTGGTCTTTCCAGTGAAAGCTTACCTATTCTTCCATTTCTGAAATCATCAAGTAAAAGAGCTGCCGCCCTGTCATAATCAGGTGCTGCACCGGACTTAAAGCACTTCCTGTTAATAGCAATAGCAGAAAGTACAGCACTGGCAGGTGTTGCATACTGCTCCTGTTCAAGCTCGTCCAGCTGCTCTCTTGTTATATTATACTTCTCCATTATAGCATTTGGATAGTTCTGCTTAAGAAGGCTGATGAGTTCGCAGGCAAGCTCTGTAGTATCAAGATTCTCATCGTTCATAGAACCAATCAAAGCCAGGTGAAGTCCAACAGTCTGATCCTCAAACTTAGGCCACAAAATACCGGGAGTATCAAGAAGCTGAAGATTCTTGCCAAGTGAAATCCACTGTTTTCCCTTAGTAACACCAGGTTTATTACCAGTCTTGGCAGAAGCCTTTCCTGCAAGCTTATTAATAAATGTGGACTTACCAACGTTAGGAATGCCAGCAACCATGGCGCGAATTGGTCTTCCTACGATTCCACGCTTTTTATCTTTCTCAATCTTCTCAGCGCAGGCGTTCTGGATAAGTTCTTTGACCTTTCCAGCTTCATTTCCAGTCTTGGAATTCATTTCCATTACAAACATTCCCTGACTTTCATAAAAATCACGCCATTTATGCGTAACCTTTGGGTCCGCAAGATCCGCTTTATTCAAAACAATTAATCTGAACTTGTTTTTGCCAAGCTCATCAATATCAGGATTACGTCCTGAAGCAGGTATTCTAGCATCTGTAAGTTCAATAATAATATCTATCAGTTTGATGTTCTCTTGCATCATTCTGACAGCCTTTGTCATATGCCCTGGATACCACTGATAATTCATAAAATCACCTCAAAGTATTATTCCGCCCTTATTGCCTCCAAAGCCAAGCTTATACCAGACCTTTCCGATCATCATGTTTGTCTTTACAATACCAATATTGGCGCTTCTGGAGTCCTCACTACTGTTTCTGTTATCCCCCAGTACAAAATATTCTCCACTCCCAAGCTTTATTTCATTAGCAGCTATCCCTGCATCTTCCATTTTATCATATTTAGCACTATCTTCGCTCTCTAAAGAGCCATTAATATAAAGATTTCCATCAATGATCTGTACCTTATCTCCAGGAACAGCCACAACTCTCTTCACATAATAGTGCGAATTTGCATTACCATTTGGTAAAAATACGATAATATCATCCTTTGAAGGACCGAGAATCTTAAGCGATAGCTTATTTACCAGAACTGTCTGGCCATTGTAGGCAGAAGGTTCCATAGAATCACCGATGACCTTTACCTGCATTCCAAAAAACAGCACGAAAATTAAAGCAATAATAACGGCTACTGCTGTTACAGATAGCCATGATAGAACTTCTCTGATTATTATAGGAGTTTTATTATTCTTCTTTTGATAGAAAGTTAAATTTCGCTTTTTCTTACGAAACATAAAAATCCTCCGAAAAAAGAGGCAATTACTAAAAAGTAACTGCCTCTCATAAGCACATTATCTGGTAACAAGCTCCTTAACCTTAGCCTTCTTACCTGTAAGTCCCTTAAGGTAATTAAGCTTAGCTCTTCTTACCTTACCTCTTCTAACTACCTCAACCTTCTCAACGATAGGTGAGTGAAGTGGCCATGTCTTCTCAACGCCAACACCGTAAGACTCTTTTCTTACAGTGAAAGTAGCACGGTTGCTACCGCCCTGAATCTTCTTAACAGTTCCTTCGAAAACCTGTACTCTTTCACGGTTTCCTTCTTTGATCTT
>JAEEGL011179314.1_pt1 | contig 14155 bp, 8 predicted proteins | sample 9134231 | NCBI WGS metagenome assembly JAEEGL01 (sample SAMN16246548, study PRJNA631951) | gut metagenome | biome: gut microbiome; feature: rumen; material: fiber-attached | host: Bos | place: Iran: Karaj | collected 2018-10 | reverse complement strand
TATGTAATATCTTCGACTTGTGCAACAAAAGCCCCTGCCATTCTTTGCTTGCATCGTGGGCTTCGTCCACCATGCAGGCAGCCAACGGCTCGCCGCTCAGTTCGGACAAGGGGGCATGGCTCAGTTCTTCCGAACGATAGTTTGGGATGATGAAGGGGCAAGCTTACTAATCTTAGCGCCTCAAGCTCACTAATCTTAATGCCTTAAGTTTACTAATCCTAACGCCTCAAGCTTACTAATATGTTCAAAGAAACGCCTCGGCTATCCTCGCGGACGGTCGGGGCGTTGCACGTGCAAACTAACTAAATTCATTGATGAAAAACAGTATGCTTATACTGTATATTTCGCAGTCGTCGTTTGGCCTCAGTATATCACCTTCCCTTCTTTAGGTCTGCTTTCATGGGGGCGAAGCTCATCGATGTCTATTACACGGCTGCGCCAACCTTCACCGTTCATCCATTCGCGCTTGGGGGCGGAAGTCTCGAACAACTGCACCCGACGGACGCTTTCAGGGAGTGGTGGATATACGAGCACGAAGCGAAGGGTCTCGCCCGTTTGACCGTGAATCCAGAAACATTGGTCCATGGGGAAATACTCGATTTCGCGCAGAAGATACTCGTCGCCGGTGTCTGCATCGATTATGGCATCGCCTGTGTTGAAGCGGAAGAACCACCAATCTTGATATGTCGGTACCTCCCAATCGTAGGCGAGATACGTCGCATCCTTGCAGCGGTAGAGTGTCCATCGTCCTGAGCCTTCAAGGGCTATGCCTGTGGCTTTCTTCGGTGCTGTCTGCACGTTGCTGAAGACAGCAAAGGAGTTTTCGTTGTGAATGTCATAGTTTGGCCAGGCCGGGCGCTCCAGTGTAGGGGCTTGGTTCGTGGGGCGTTGGTCGTATGCTGGCTGTTTGTTCTCGTCACAGCCGCATAGCGTCAGGCTGCAAAGCAGTAGGGCTAAAAGCTTTCTCATTGTTTGTTTCCTCCTTTCTTATCGAATTGTGCGCACGGGATGTCCCTCGCGATTCAGGTCAAACATCGTCTCGGTCTGGTGCCATCCGTTATTGTCGTGGTAGGCTAAGGCCACACGCTTCACACGCTTGGGTATCGGTGGATAGATGCCAGTGAACTGCACCACGACGCCCCTCTTGCTATTGTCTAAACTCAGTACGGCCAGCTTGTCTTCAAAGTTCTCGACCCGACGACACATATAGCGGTCTCCCGTCTTTGGGTCGATAAGTGCCACTTCTCCGAAGTCAACGGCCAGGCAGTCGAGGTCCTCATCCCCGACGCTGTCGTCCGTGGTCATATAGATAATGAGTCGCGTTTCGTCCTTTCCTTGTACCACACACATGTCGCGATGACGGGCTTCGTCCCTGGTCACGTTGGCCGGTCGCCATTGTGGGTCGATGGGAGCGTTGTTGACATGCACCGCATTCTTCGGAGCCTTGTTTGGGCGCATCCAGCGGATGTGGTATCCTTGTCCCAGTTCGCCGCGGCTCTCCACCATAAGCTCCACGGTGTAACCTCCGTCGCCTCGCTTCGGAAAGTGGTGTTCCTTGATGTGCTCCGCCTTTTCGTTGTCGAGATAGACTGTCTGCACTCGGATGGTATCGCTGGTGAAGTTGGGCCGGAACGCCCCGACATAGACCCCATCGGCGATACGTCGTGCGCCAACGGCAGCCATTGTGCTGTCCAGCACCGCCACAGGTTCGCCGTTCGTGGGGTGTAGCTTCGTTTGGGGCGTACCCTTATGGCCTTCGGGGTTCATGTTCTTATAGAACTCCAGACCATGTTGCAAATCTTCCATCAATGTAGGCCTGGCGAAGGCGGTGATGGCGAAAGCAAGCAAGGGGAGCATATACAGGAGCTTCAGTGCTGCTTTCCGTGTTGATTTCTTCTTGTACATCATTCGTAATCTGTTTTTAGTTGAACTTCTGTTGAAGCCATTCACAATGGGCTGCAGTCCCATGCTCGTGGCCTTCTCTATTAATAAACAGCTGTATTCTTCTCCTTCATATCCTTGTTGAAGCACGTATCGGTCTGCCTCGTATTCGTGAATGTCGGCAAGGTCGCGCCTGAGCATCCAGACGAAAGGAAGGAACCAAAGCATGCGTGTGGCGATGTCGCATAGCAACATGTCCCACGAATGTCCCCGACGAATGTGTCCCATTTCATGCGTTACGATGGGTCGTAGTTCCCTGCCCAAGTCCGCTGGTGAAAGGACAATCCATCGCATCCAGCTGAATGTTGAGCTGACGCCCTCGTTGACTTTCACGCTCACGCTTTCGGGCACGTCTGCCACATGAATGCGCCGTCCGCTCCGTATTGTCCAGAACAGCATTGCCAAGGCTATCAGGTAATGGCCCCAAGCGACGGCAAGCCCGCCCATGTAGGTCCACACCATCAACCTCACACCCACGCCTTTCTTGTATGCAGCACGCTCATCGTTGCCCTTCCCCTCTTTGTCTCCTTCTCTTGTAAGGGGCAACTCCATTGCTTCCTCAATCGAGTTACTTACCGCCGTTTCCACCGTGGCCACACCCTCCTGCACCATAGTAGTCCGCCGTGTCTCAAATGGGCAAAGCGGTAGTACCATGCTTGCTACGAGGACACCCAACAGTACGGAACGGTTCAGCGCATGAAACGTCTCCTTGCGCAGCAACAGCCCGAAGGCCGAGTATAGCAACGTCAGGGTGACGGTCCACCTTATTATATATATAAGGAATGTCGTCATCATTGCTTTCCCTGTTTAAGTTCCTGAAGGAAGGCCATCAGTTCCTCGGCGCTTACCTTCTCTTCCTGCACCAATGCCGATACGACATTCATATAGGAATTACCGAAATATCGGTTCACAAATGAGTGAAGCTTCCCTTTTCCATAGTCTCTCTGCCTCACTATGGGCGTATAGACATACCCGCGTCCCTGCGGCGTGTGCGTAAGGTAGCCCTTCTTTTCCAATGCTTGGAACATCGTTGCCACCGTATTGATGTGCGGCTTAGGTTCGGGGTATATGGCCAGCACGTCCTTGGGCGTACATTCGCCAAGTTGCCAAATCAGTTCCATGACCTCTTCTTCCTTTGCGGTCAGTCTTCCTAATGTTTCCATATTATTCAACTATTTTTATCGTTCAATGGTGCAAAGGTAAGCATAATAATCATACGAACCAAACATTTCAACGAAAAATATCGTTAAAACTTAACCTTACGTCCGTCAACTGCCGTGGCTGCGGGCTTTCCTCCCGAAAATGCCCCCCTTTTTTCTTGTCGGCATGGTGTATGGCGGTTCCTTGCAGGGGGCTTTTCTGATTAAGTTATGCGCCTTGGAGCCGTAAGGTATGCTCCTTGGAGCAAAAAGAATACGATACATTGTTGTTGTTCCAGTTATTTTTTGTACCTTAGCACTCGAAAACAAACATGTAACCATGGAAACAAGGATAACAATGAACGGTACGTGTGCCACCCTGTATTTGGAAGGACGGTTGGACACGGCGGCCTCCCCACAGGTGCAGGCCGATATCAACAAAAAACTGGCGACCATAGGTGAAGTCAGTCAGTTTGTGTGCGATGCCAGCCACTTGGAGTATATCTCCAGCTCGGGCTTGCGCATCCTGCTGTTCCTGCGTAAGCGTTTTCCCAACTTCCGCTTGACGGAGGTCGGGCCAGAGGTTTATCAAGTGCTCGAAATGACGGGCTTTACGAAGATGATGACCATCGAGCGAGCCTTGCGCCGTATGTCGGTAGAGGGTTGCGAGGAGATAGGCAGAGGTGGCGTGGGCATCGTCTATCGCATTAATGACGATACCATTATCAAAGTGTTCCGCGAGGGCTCGAACATCGACGAGGTGCGCCGCGAGATAACGATGGCCAAGGAAGCCTTCGTGCTCGGTATGCCCACGGCCATATCGTTCGACGTGGTGCGCGTGGGCAATCAATATGGCCTTGTTTATGAACTTTTGCATGCCGACACGTTGAGCGCTTGCATCCGTCGTCAGCCAAAGCGCATCGACGAATTTGCCCGTCTCTATGCAGGGCTGTTCCGCCAGCTTCATGCCATACAAGTACCGCAGCCGAGTCTTATTCCCAGCGTCATGCAACGCGAGGAGGAGGCCATACGCCACATCGGTCGCTATTTCGACGCGGAGAGCATAGACCTGCTGCTGCGCATCACGGAGGCCATACCTCAGAGCTATCGTCTGCTGCATTGCGACCTGCAGACGAAGAACGCCATGATGCAGGGCAACGAGCTTATGCTCATCGACATGGGCGAAGTGGGTTACGGCCACCCGATGATTGACCTTGGTCACGCCCATTCGGCCATGGTGGGACTGATAGGTGACTACGACCAGATGATAGGCATCTCGCGCGAGGTGGGCAACGACCTTTGGCAACGGACGATGCACTATTACTTCGAGGGTCTTTCGGCAGCCGACTTCGCTCATCGCATGGAGCAGATAGAGGCGGTGGCCGTGGTGCGTAACTTCTCGTGGCTCTCGTTGTCCGACTCCTTCCCCGAGGCCGTCGTACGTGAGTGTCAGCAGGCCTTTGCCGAGCGCGTCGGGAAGCGCAAGGACTGGCTGTTGGATGTCAGCCGCACCTTTGCGGATTGGGAAGCATAAACTATCAAAACGGCATGCATCAAATGTCAATATTGAAACGGTGGTTTAAGTCGATACAGACGAAGGCGAGTCTGGCTATCCTTATAACGGCAGCGATTCTCATAGAGACAACGCTTCTCGTCCAGTATTTCTATGCTGCACGCGGAATACGTGAGGGCGTGACCCATCGGGCCAAGGCAGAGCTGTCATTGACAAGCCTGCGCGTCAGGAACGTGGCAATAGCGGTCGAGGTCGCGTCTGCCAATATGGCGTGGGTCATAGAGCGTGAGCTCGACACCCCCGATTCCATATACAGCAGCATTCGACGGCTTGTGGAGTACAACCCCACCATCGTCGGCTGTGGCGTGTCCTTTATTCCCGACTACTATCCCGACAAGGGCCATTGGTTCGAGCCCTACGTGGCCATGCGCGACGATGGTACGATCGATGAGTTGCAGATTGGATCGGCATCGCACGACTACCTCAAGGCTACCTGGTTTAAGACTGGACTTCAAGCCAACCCCGGGGCGTGGACCGAGCCTTATTTCGACGAGGCCGGGGCAAGGATGATGCTCTGCACCTATGTTGTGCCCGTCCACGACAGGCAGGGCAGGGTAGTGGCCGTGCTGGGTGCCGACGTATCGCTCGACTGGCTTAGCACCACCATCAATGCCCATCCCATATACCCTTCCAGCTACAACCTCATGGTGTCGCGCGAAGGCAAGATGCTGGCTTGTCCTATGGACAAGGCGGTCATGCGCAGCTACATTGCCGCTGCGATAAGCGAGATGGGCGACTCGACCATCAGTCGGATAGGCGAACGTATGCTTGCCGGCGAGAGTGGCGTGGCCAACGTCAAGGATGGTCGTGGCAACCACAAGTTTGTATTCTATGCTCCCATTGAGGGCGATGCAGGTTGGTCGATGGCTGTCGTATGCGCTTCCGAGGAGATATTCCACAGCCTGCGCACCGTAAGCCTCACCCTCTCCCTGCTCATGCTTGTCGGGCTTGCCTTGTTGGCCTACATTGTCTTCCGAACCATCCGTGGATTCAACCATCTGCAGGTGGTGAGCGCCGAGAAGGAGCGCATGGGAAGCGAACTTCGCATTGCCAATGCCATACAGATGGGCATGTTGCCCAAGACCTTCCCGCCCTTCCCTGACCGCAACGACGTGGAACTCTCCGGTTCCCTTGTGCCAGCAAAGGAAGTGGGGGGCGACCTCTACGACTTCTTCATTCGCGACGAGAAACTCTTCTTCTGCGTGGGCGACGTCTCTGGCAAGGGCGTCCCGGCCTCCCTCGTTATGGCCGTAACACGCAGCCTGTTCCGTAGTGTGTCCGTGCGCGAGGCCAATCCAGGACGCATCGTCGAGAGCATGAACACTTCCATGTCCGAAATGAACGACAGCAACATGTTTGTCACCCTCTTCGTAGGCGTACTCGACTTGCCCACAGGGCGGCTTCACTATTGCAATGCCGGCCATTGCGCTCCACTGTTAATCGGTTCGGGTGTGGGTTCGCTGCCAGTGGATTCGAACATCCCCATCGGCCTCATGGGCGACTGGAACTTTGTGTCGCAGGAGGCCATAGTGTCGCCTAAGACCATCATATTCCTCTATACCGACGGCCTTACCGAAGCCGAGAATGCCCAGCACGAACAGTTTGGCGAGGTTCGTATGCTCAAGGTGGCGCGGCAGGAACACTACGACAACCCGGCGGCGTTGATAGAACAAATGACCGAGGCCGTTGGGCAGTTCGTGTCGGGAGCCGTCCAAAGCGACGACTTGACCATGCTGGCCCTTCGCTATGCCAAGCCTCAGAAGGAGGAGCGTCTTTCGCGCAGCATCACCTTGCCAAGCGACTTGCAGGCCATACCACGTCTTACAGCATTCGTAGAGAAGGTTTGCGAGGCTGTCGGGTTCGATGCTCCCCAAACCATGAACCTAAACCTTGCCGTTGAGGAAGCCGTGGCCAACGTAATGAACTATGCATATCCCCCAGGTGTGCAAGGCAACGTCAACATTGAAGCGTGTGCCAACGATAGTCGCCTGAAGTTCACCATCATTGACAGTGGACGTCCCTTTGACCCCACGGCTGTTGCTGAGCCCGATACGTCGCTTTCCGCAGACCAACGCCCCATAGGCGGACTCGGCATCCACCTCATCCGCCAGCTCGTGGATTCGGTCAACTATGAATTTACCGACGGGCACAATGTGCTTACCCTTCGTAAGCACTTGTAGCCCATCCCTTATCGTCCACTGCTCTTTACCAGACCACGGATTTTTTCGTTAAGTGCCGTGTTGCTCATCAGTTGTTCTATGGTAAGGTGCATCCGCCATCTCCAGTAGTGACGCGGATTGGCTGGCACGTTGATGCGTTCGTCCTCGGGATGCGGATTGCGCACGCTTTCGTCGATGCTTAGCCAGTCCTGGAGACTCAGCAGGCAGAGCATGGAGGGGCACTCCAAGTGTCGGCAGACAATTTCCTCGGCAACGGCACCCGACAAGGGGTGTTGTGCCTGTCCTTCGTGGTGAAGCATCTGGTTGTAGTATTGCTGGGACGTTTCGCGCTGTTCGTCCCACCATTGCCGCAGGGTCGGCATGTCGTGGGTCGAGATGGTAGCGACGCTACGGTATGGATTCTCCCAAAGGTTGGCAAACTGCACCCAGTTCTTCTTCGGCATGGTCTGGATTTCAAGGGTCAGGATTCCCAGTTCGTTCATCACCCAAGGCACACATTCGGGTATCATGCCCAAGTCTTCGGCGCAGACGAGCATCCGTGTGGCTGCCACCAATGCCGGGAGTTTCTTCATCGATTCCTCGTACCAGAATTGGTTGTGCCTCTGGTGGAAGAAGTGTTCGTGTATGCGGTTGAAGGCTTCCTTCTCCCAGTCGCCGAGGTCTTCGTAGAGCATATCGTGCATGGCTATGATGCGTGGGTGGAACCGGTCGGGTTGCTTGCGGTCGCGCACAAACAGCACGTTGCTTATCAGTCGGTAAAGTCCGTCGCGCAAGGCGATGGAGCGTGCATCGTTTTTCCCTTCGAAGGCAGCCTCCACCTTGCGTTGCGTATTGTATTCTTCCTTCATGGCATAGTGCCCGTTGCCGATAGGTTCGAGGTAGAGTCGTCGCACTTCCGATGTCTCGTCCCCGAATACGCGGTGGATGATGCGGTCGGTGATGTAGGGTGTCGTGTAGGTCTGTTCGCGCCACGGCAGGCCAAATTCCTCGATTTCTTCGGGAGTCATGGGCAGCGAAGGCGAGAACTGGCCAAGCAGTCCGTGGACGCTGTCGGCAGGAATCTCCCAGATGCGGAAGAAGCCCAGCACGTGGTCGATGCGGTAGGCGTCGAAATACGCGGCCATCTTCTGGAAACGTCGTTTCCACCATTGGCAGCCGTCCTTCATCATGGTCTCCCAGTTGTAGGTCGGGAAGCCCCAGTTCTGCCCGTTCTCGCTAAAGAAGTCGGGTGGGGCACCCGCATGTCCTTTGAGGTTGAAGTAGTGGGGCTCGGTCCATACTTCCACGCTGCCGGTGCTGATGCCAATGGGGATGTCGCCCTTCAGCACGATGCCTCGTTCGCGTGCATGTCGGTGTACCTCGCTCATCTGTTCGTGGAGTACGAACTGGATGTAGCAGGCAAGGTCCACCTCCTCTGCAAACTCTGTGCTCCGTTTGTATAGCCGTTCGATGGCCGTGGGGTCGTAGGTCTTCAGCGTTCCCCACTGGCGGCAGTCGGGTGTCTTGTGCTTGTCGCGCAGGTAGCAGAATGCGGCGTAGGGCATGAGCCATTCCTTGTTCTCGGCGTAGAACGTCTTGTATGCCTTGCTGGCTTTCACGGTCTTCCATTCCTGGTGGAAGAGTCGGCACAGGTAGCTCCGTTTGGTGTCCATCACTCGTTCGTAGTCCAAATGTGCCAGGGCGTTCAGCTTCTTCTGTACGCCGCTGTATGCGGTGCGCTGTGCGGCATCGGCCAGAGGGGGCAGTGCGTTGAGGTCGGCATAGATGGGATGCAGTGCAAAGATGCTGATGCAGTTGTAGGGGTACGAGTCCGTCCATTGTCCGTTGAGTGTGGTGTCGTTGATGGGCAGGATTTGTAGGGCACGCTGTCCCGTCGTGGCCACCCAGTCCACCATCCGGCGCAGGTCGCCGAAGTCGCCTACGCCGAAGCTCTGTTCGCTTCTCAGACTGAAGACGGGGATGACGCATCCTGCTCCGCGCCAAGGGGCGAAGGGGAGGCGGACGGTCTCGTCCTCGTAGAAAAGTGCCATTTGCTGTTCGCCGTGCAACGGTGGCAGTCGGCGGTTGTCGTGCAGTTCCCAGGTTCGTTGTTGGCTGGAGTCGTTGCTCAGGGTCAGGTATTTGTATTCCAGTGCCCCTTCTATGCCGTTGAGGTCGATGCAGAACGCCCATTCGGCAGGGCCTACAGGTGTGAGCATTACCTCGCGGCCCCATTGCCATTCGCCCAGGGCGGCTTGGTTTCCGAGTACGGCCAGTGTGTGTCCTTCGGGCACATCGGGGGCAAAGACGTGTATGGTCATGGGGCGTCCGGCCTTCTGTATCGGCCACTCCTTGCGCTCGTGCCGCAGGAATGTCTCGGTGAAGGCGCTGGAGTAGAGATACGTGTCGCCGGGTTTGTCGCGCCAGCGGTCGGTACATTGCAGGCGGTGGATTCCCTTGGGCAGTGTGATGGCGCGCGGGAGTCCCCTCCATTCGCGCCGCGTCGTTTTTCCGTCGCATACGATGGAATACGCATATTCCACCTCTGCAGCATCTGTTGGGACGGCTGTCTCACCGCGCCACACTTCGCCGTCCGAGGTCGATAGTTCAACCTCATCCTGACTTTTCTTTCCCGTCTTCGTCATCCACGTCATTTCGACGGTGACGCACTCTCCCCATACGGTTCGATAAGCGATTTGAAATCCGATATTCATGGTTTTAAGGTTTATTTCTCTACAAAGATATAAAAGAATTGGGAAATATTTACTATCTTAGCACCACAAAACCGATAATATTATGAATAGAACCCTGTTTTTCGTGCTTCTGACGCTTGCCACAGGGCTTGTCAAGGCACAACGTAGCGAGACTTTCCTGAACGATGGGTGGCGTTTCCACCTTGGTGATGTAGAGAATGCCTGGGAGAGCGATTTTCCTGATGCCGACTGGCAGCGGGTCACGATTCCCCACGACTGGGCCATTGCGGGGCCGTTCGACCGCAAGTGGGACCTGCAGAAGGTGGCCGTGAAGCAAAACGGCGAGTCCGTTGCCACATGGAAGACGGGCCGTTCGGGCGGACTGCCCTACATTGGAGTGGGCTGGTACAGAACCACGTTCTCCGTTGACAAGTCGGCAGGTAAGGCTCATCTCGTTTTCGATGGAGCCATGAGTGAGGCCCATGTCTATGTCAATGGCCTTGAGGCCATCTTCTGGCCTTACGGTTACAATTCCTTCTATGTCGATGTCACCGACTACTTGACCAAGGACGGACGGCCCAACGTGCTGGCCGTTCGACTCCAGAACCGCGAGGAGAGTAGCCGCTGGTATCCGGGAGCTGGACTCTATCGTCATGTGCGACTGCTCACTACGGGCAAGATTCATGTCCCTGTGTGGGGCACGCAGGTCACCACGCCTCACGTGGAGCCGCAGTATGCTTCGGTCACCCTTCGCACGCAGGTCGAGAACACTGGCGACCAGCCTGTGCGCATCGTCACCGACATCCTGGATGCCGAAGGCCGCACAGTCGCCCATAAGGACAATACCCAGCGCATCTTCCACAACCAGCCTTTGGAGCAGCATTTCCTTGTCAACAGCCCTCGCCTCTGGTCGCCCGAAAGTCCCGTTTTGTACGAGGCCGTATCACGGCTTCTCATAGGTGACGATACTATTGACACGTACCGAACCCCCTTTGGCATCCGTAGCATTGAGCTTGTCCCCGACCGTGGTTTCTTCCTCAACGGGCAGCAACGCAAGTTCCAGGGTGTCTGCCTCCACCACGACCTTGGCCCTCTTGGCGCAGCCGTCAATCGTTCGGCCATCCGTCACCAGCTTTCGATGCTCAAGGCGATGGGGTGCGATGCCATCCGCACCAGCCACAACATGCCTGCACCCGAATTGGTGGAGCTCTGCGACGAGATGGGATTCATGATGATGGTCGAACCGTTCGACGAATGGGACGTAGCGAAGTGCCAGAACGGCTACCACCGCTATTTCCAGGAGTGGGCAGAGAAGGACATGGTCAACATGCTGCGCCAGTACCGCAACCACCCGTCTGTGGTGATGTGGTCAATAGGCAACGAGATACCCACGCAGTGGAAGCCGGAGGGCTATCGCGTGGCACGTTTCCTGCAGGACATCTGTCATCGTGAGGACCCCACCCGTCCCGTCACCTGTGGCATGGACCAGGTGGATGCCGTGCTCAAAAACGGCTTTGCCGCCACGCTTGACATCCCTGGCTTCAACTACCGCACGCACAAGTACCTGGAAGGCTATAACACGTTGCCGCAGAACTTGCTCCTGGGCAGCGAAACCAGCAGTACGGTCAGTTCGCGCGGCACTTATATGTTCCCTGCTCGCTTGACCAAGGGAGCCATGTACCCCAACCATCAGTCTTCGGGCTACGACCTTGAGGCTTGCTCGTGGAGCAATCTGCCAGACGAGGACTTCGCGCTGGCCGAGGACTACCATTGGACGCTGGGGCAGTTTGTGTGGACGGGCTTCGACTACTTAGGCGAGCCTTCGCCCTACGACACCGACGCATGGCCCTCGCACAGCAGCCTCTTCGGCATCATCGACTTGGCTTCCCTGCCCAAGGACCGCTACTATCTGTATCGCAGTCACTGGGCACCGAAGGAGAAGACGCTCCACATTGTGCCCCATTGGACATGGCCAGGACGCGAGGGAGAGGTGACGCCGGTCTTTGTATATACCAATGCCAAGCGGGCCGAGCTTTTTGTCAACGGCAAGAGCCAGGGCGTGCAGCGCAAGCTGACCCCCGACGAGTCGAAGGAAAGAAAAGGGAAGGACCCCTTCTGGATGCAGCGCCGCTACCGTCTGATATGGGAAAACGTGAAGTATGAACCCGGTGAACTGCGCGTCGTGGCCTACAACGAGGACGGCTCGGTCATGGCCGAACAAACCGTCCGCACGGCTGGACGTCCCCATCATCTGCAACTTTCTACCGATTGCAAGTCGCTGAAAGCCAATGGTGAGGATTTGGCATATATCACCGTTTCCGTAGTCGATAAGGATGGAAATCTCTGTCCCGATGCCACCCCCATCGTGGAGTTCCAGACGAAGGGTGCAGGCAGTTTCCGTGCAGCCGGCAATGGCGATGCCACTTGTCTCGACCTCTTCCACCTGCCTCGCCACCATGCCTTTGCCGGGCAACTTACGGCCATCGTCCAAAGTTCTTCGAAATCTGGCTCTTTGACCCTTGTGGCTAAGTCCAAAGGATTGAAGGCTGCAGAGTTAAGCATCAAGGTTGAGTAGGCCCTAAACCTCTCAATGCCCCCTAAGATCCCCCCAAAAGGGTGACATTGTCCCTCGGAACATTCATCAACGCTCCGAGGGACAATTGCTTTTACTCCTCGGCATCATGGTTAACGCTCCTTGGAGCATTGCCGTTTACTCCTTGGAGCAATGTCGATTACTCCTTGGAGCGAATAACATTGTCCCAAGGAGCCAAATCAATGTCTCCGAGGAACAAAAGCGGGGGTGTCATGATACCGTGAATAGTAAACCCCAAATTGGGGATAAAACCACAGATTACACAAGCTATACATCTGTCGATTTAACTATTTGAATTCCAACAGCAATAACTCTGTGTAATCTGTGTAATCTGTGGTATAAATAAAAGGCAAGAGTCTGTGTCCCTCGTTTTGACACACCCACTTCAAGTGTCTGTTAAGGAAAGAACCGTTCAGCGGACGAGTGTCTTCCGTCCATCGATGATATAGACTCCGGGTTTGTCGGTCCTTTTGACCACGCGTCCGCAGAGGTCATAAATAGAGTGGGGGAGTGTCGGACCTTCGGACGTGATGGCTGGAACGCCGTCGGTTTCAGGGTCATACATACGGTACACGCCGTTGGTGATTTCCTCTAACGACAGGGGAACATAGACCATGCAGTAGTTGTTCGGCTCTTCCTCGTAGAAGAAACCTATGCGGTTGTCGGCCTGGAGCGTCATCGTACTGTAGGCCGAACCTCGGTTGCTGACTTGAAGTCCCTGGCTCCAGCTCTTTGCGAACAGCTCGGTGGTGTAGTTGTATGTGGTGTTGAAACTCAGTTGCTTCCACCAGATGGTGACGTTGCTGCGCGCGTCGCCCATTGGGATGCTCTGGAGCATGATGGGATAGACGTGGTCGTACTTGCCATCGGTGCGCTTGCCGAAGACGCAGAGAATCTCGCCGTTGCAGGCGTTCTTGCCAAATTCGATGCCGTGTTCCTGCTGGTTGCTTTGGAGCACATTGCCCCAGCTGCCGGTGGTGTGCGTGTCGTCGTCGAAGTGGAAGACATTGAAGTAGCGGCCATACGACTTGCGGCTGCTGACAACGACGTTGCCGTTTGGCAGTTCCTCGCACTTGGGTTCGTCGCCGTTGGGCACGGGATGAGCCTCGACACCGCCCAGGGGTGTCCACGTCTGCCCGAAGTCGTCGCTGTAGATGACACGGTTGCCGTTGGGCCGTGCAGCTAAGGCTGCATAGAGCCGATAGTACGCACCTTTCTTCACGATTCGGCTTTGGAAGATGCGTCCGCTGCCGAAGAACAGACCATTGACCTGACCGCTTGGGTCTGTGTCAAACATACCGTAAATCTGTTGCGTGATGTCCTCGGGCTTGCTCCATGTGGCACCATTGTCGTCGCTGTAGAAGCGGCAGACGTAGTTGCTGTTGTTGCGGCTGCTGCTGGTATAGACCACGCTGCCACCTACACAGATGAGCAACAGGCGACTGCTCTCGCGGTCGGCCACAAGGGCTGCATCGCCGAATCCGCACGACATCGTGCCGCGAACGCCCGTGCCGTCGGCGATGGTGACGGGCGACGTCCATGTCTCACCGTTGTCGAACGAGCGACGCAGCACGAGATCTACTTCTCCATAACCGATGTCGTTGTTGCACGGACGGTAGTCGTTGATGGCTACCAGCGTGCCGTCGTATGCCTTCGCAATGGCAGGAATACGGTAGGGATGGCCTTCCGGGCTGTTGCTGTAGAAGAGGTACTGGTACTTGTTGGAGGCATCGGCCTCGATGTTCACGGTCAGGTTCCCGCTCTCGTCGCGTTCCACACCTGCCAGTTTGTAGCCCCGATACACCACGTCTCCGCTGATGGAGATATTTTGTCCGGAGGGCAGAAAGTAGGTGTCGGTCTGTCCGTCGTTGTACGTGGTCAGCGATTTGTAGGCCGTCGTGCCTGCATAGTCAATCTTCAGGTAGGCCACGCGGTAGTTGTTCTCTGGGTAGGGGTTGGTGCCGGTGTAGCGATAGGTGACGAGGGTTTCATCGACCTGCTCGAAGTTCCAGTGCGTGCCGGCCCCACTGGCTTTCCAGAACTTTATGGGGAAGCCC
>JAEEGL010911165.1_pt1 | contig 14155 bp, 10 predicted proteins | sample 9134231 | NCBI WGS metagenome assembly JAEEGL01 (sample SAMN16246548, study PRJNA631951) | gut metagenome | biome: gut microbiome; feature: rumen; material: fiber-attached | host: Bos | place: Iran: Karaj | collected 2018-10 | reverse complement strand
CCCCGGTTTCTTGCAGGCCACACGTCGTTTCTGCCTTAGGCAGACTGTAATGGTACAGTGACTTGTCGTCAGTTTTGTAACTTGACATTCGCTCCGCGGAAAAACCAGGTTCGGATCATTCCTTACCTGCAACCTCACGCTTCACAGCTATCACGTCACAGCATTTGATATCATACACACCTTTTATAATAAATGCAACAAAAATTTTTAAATTTTTTCAGTAAATTTTTTTTGCACAAAAAAAATGCTATATATAGTGGTTAATTACGCCTGCTGCCACAACCGCAGTCAGGCCTCCCACCTTCCGCTGGCTCCGCAGGGAAGATAAAGCCCGGTTCCCGAAATGGGAAGTCCCACTTCATCAGACTTGCAGCTTCCTCCAAACCTCGGGGTGATCAGTTTGCCCATCATGTGATCCAAAACTCCTGCCTGAAGTCCGGTGGTGTAAGAATTTATTAGGAAGAAAAGCGGTCTGTCGGAAAGAAGCTGTACGCAGTTTTCCAGGAAAGGCCAGATGCTTTCTTCAATCTTCCATATTTCGCCCTTGGGTCCTCTTCCGTATGAGGGAGGATCCATTATTATTCCGTCATATTTATTGCCGCGTCTGATCTCACGCTCTACGAACTTGCCGCAGTCATCCACCAGCCATCTTACGGGTTTGCCAGAAAGTCCGCTTGATGCGGCATTTTCTTTGGCCCAGTTTACCATTCCCTTTGATGCGTCCACATGAGCAACACTTGCGCCTGCTGCCAGTGCAGCCATGGTAGCTCCGCCGGTATAAGCAAAGAGATTGAGCACTTTAACCGGATCGCCCTCACCTCTCTTTTCGGCTTCCTTCTTTATTATAGAAGAAGTCCATTCCCAGTTGGCTGCCTGCTCGGGAAAAACTCCGGTATGTTTGAAAGCAAAAGGCTTGAGATTAAAGGACAGTTTCTCATCAATGCTCTTAAGATCATAGGAAATGCTCCACTCATTGGGAAGCCCTTTGAACTCCCATTCTCCGCCGCCTTTTGATGACCTGTGGTAATGGCCGTCATTCTTTTTCCAGCCGGGATGTTTATGATCACATTTCCAGATGACCTGGGGATCGGGTCTTACGAGAATATAATCCCCCCATCTCTCAAGCTTCTCACCGTTTCCGGTATCAAGCACTTCATAATCTTTCCAATTATCTGCTACGTACATAACTCTCCCAGGCTTCTTTCATGCCTTCACTAATATCTGTATATTCAAAACCCGTCTTTTCAAGTGCGCTTCCGTCGTATTTTTCCGATTCCGCCTTCATTATGGGATAGGGAAAAGGAACCTGCTGCATGAACGCTTCCTCTGGGGTTACCTTGATAACCTCAAAATCCTTTTCTGTCACTTCTTTTAAAATTCGGGTCAGATCTTCATATGTATATGTGGCGGAGGATGTCACATTAAATGCCCTTCCGGCATAAGAAACCTCTCCGCAGGCCTTAAGCGCAGCCTTTGCCACATCAGACACACATACCATCTGGAAAAAGCCGTCGCTCGGTGCAGGTTCCAATATCTGCCCCGCCGCGCTTATCCATTTAAAATATATATTCTCTCTCGGAGCGTAATTACCCGGACCGTATATTATGGAAGGTCTGAGTACGCACCTGTCTTCGATACTTTCGATCTCTTTTTCCAGAGATACTTTTCCTAATATATATGCTCCCGCTTCTCCGCCAAAGTCTCTGGTCTCAAATTCCGCAGACTCATCAAGAAGCTCTCCGGTACCTCTCTCATACACATCAACCGTGCTGATGAAGACGTATCTGCCTGTTCTGTCACCCAGTGCATCCTTAACCCGGAGGATATCCCCTTTTTCATATGCGCAAAAATCAACCGTTGCATCGAATCTGCCGGTGATCTTCAATATATCTTCCGAAGAAGTTCTGTCTCCTCTTACTTCGGTGACTCCTTCCATATTAAGAGGCCTGGTCCCGCGATTAAAGACCGTAACCTTATGCCCTTCCGAAAGAGCAAGCCTCACAAACCTGTATCCGAGAAAATAACTTCCGCCCAGAACAAGGATATTCATCACAATCACCGCTTTCTCATAATACGCATGTATTGTATAATAACAGAAGTAACTGCATTTTATCATATGAAAAGGAGACCGTAAAATGAAACTGTCGGATCTGCTCAAATTTGACAACATTGTCATACAGTGTCACGACAACCCCGATGCTGATGCCATCGGATCAGGTTTCGCTCTCTATTCCTATTTTCAGGAAAAAGGAAAAAATGTCCGTTTCATTTATTCGGGTAAAAAAACCATCTCCAAATCCAATCTTGAATATCTCGTTGAAGCACTCAAGATTCCCATTGAATATGAGCCCTCAAACATAGGTAATCCCGACCTTCTCCTTACTTGCGACTGCCAGTACGGTGAAAGTAATGTAACCATGTTTGATGCCAAAGAGATTGCCATCATCGATCATCATCAGGTAGCTCCGGGCAAAAAGCTCCCCAAACTCTGTGAGATCAGATCAGGTATCGGATGCTGCTGCACTGTCATCTGGGACATGATGAGAAAAGAAAAATATCAGCCGGGCCCCGAAGTGTCATCGGCCATGTACTACGGTCTCTTCACAGATACCAACTCTCTTTCCGAATTATTCCATCCTCTGGATAAGGATATGCTGGAAGAAATATTCGTCGACCAGGCTCTTCTTCGCAGACTTAACGGAATGAACATTTCCCTTGAGGAAGCCAAGATTGCAGGTATCGCACTCCTCGGCGTGGAATATCATCAGGATCACAACTATGCGATTCTCGAAGCCCAGCCCTGTGACCCCAACATTCTCGGACTCATCAGCGATTTCTTTCTGTCCGTTGATTCGGTCAATGTTTGTCTGGTCTTCTCGGTACTGGATTACGGCGTAAAATATTCCGTTCGAAGCGACTACGCCGAAGTCCGCGCAGATGAACTTGCGGCATATATCTCCGAGCACATCGGAAGCGGCGGAGGACATACCAATAAAGCCGGCGGATTTATCCAAAACGAGCTTCTCTCTCAGGAATATAAAAGATACGCAGAATGCACGGAAAAAGAAAAAACCGCTACCGTCACCTCGATCCTCAGGGAAAGAATGCATGATTACTTCTCAAGTGTGGATGTCATCTATGCAGGCAAGACCAAGGTTTCGACCCGCGGTATGAAAGAATATGTTAAGATGCCGATCAAGCAGGGATACGCGATTCCCAAAGAGTTCCTTCCCATAGGAACCAAGATCATGGTAAGAACCCTTGAAGGTGATCTGTACCTCACCGTTCAGGAAGACACAGTGATCATGATCGGAATAAGAGGTGAGGTTTATCCCTCAACTCAAACGGTATTTAAAAAGAACTACAAGAAATTAAAAGGAAAGTATGATCTGGAGCTCGAGTACAGTCCTACGATGAGGATTACCTCAACCACGGAGGTTATAGACCTGGTTCCCGTAGCACATATGTGTGTATCAACCGGTGGAAATCATATCCTTGCGAAGCCTCTTAAGAAAAGAGCCAAGGTATTTACAAAATGGCTTAAGAACGATTACTTAAACGGTGAGATCGGTGATTATATCGCCATGAAAGCTTCGGATCCTGATGATGTTTACATCATCGGAAAAGATCTGTTCAAAGAAAGTTACGAACTCGTATAAATTTATAGATGACAGTGGGGACGCTTCTATATAGAAGCGTCCCCACTGTCATCTTCGTATAACTTAAGTATCTTCTATTCCGTATCTCTTCTTCATATCGGCGCTCATGGTAGCATCTCCGATAAATTCCATTCCCTCGGCAATAAGCTCATCTATGCTTTTAACCTTAAAGTACCCCATGGATCCGGCACCGCCCACATCCCCGAAGATATTGACGTAATATTTTTCAGAGTCCTTATCGTATGCCAGCAAACCTATTAAAATGTTCTTGACCTTAAATTCATCCAGATAGATTAACGAAGAATACACATCCCTGTTAATGATAAGAATATCGTCAATAATCTCAAAAGTTACATCCTCATAGTTCACTAACGACAAACCGCGATATCCGTGGAAAGCATCCAAACTGGCCAGAATGTTTCCTGTCGTATCATAAAGCCCCACCATACCGTTATTCAGCAATACAACAAGTCCTTTTTCACATACGAACAAATCGTTAATCGTCGTTTCAAAATCCGATAATTCTAATATCTTGGGGCCATCCGCTTCATATACATTTACTCTTTCTCCGTTTGAAACCGCTACCCATTCCGAATCGGGACTCCATGCAGCAAATGTCTCGCCGTTAATATCAAGGGTTATCATAGCTCCGGTTTCAAGATTCGTCAGATATGTAATACCATTCGAATTAAACTGATCCAGCATATGAGCATGTTTTCCGTCAGGTGAAACATTCAATTTGCATGTAGGGAAGTAACCGTCTTCATCCGTCTTCAGTTCAATTTTCTCGCCGCTTCCGTCCGACGTATCATACTTATAGATATAAGCCGGTTCGGAATACCCTCCGGAGCAGCTGAAGTAGATACAACCATCCAGATAATCCGTGTTAATGGTATACATATCCGGAAGATCCGTCACTCTGGTAATGTCACCGGTTGCAATATCAACCTTAAAAAGTTTGTCCCCATATTCTCCGGAAATACTGTTTGAATTGACCAGATATACATTTCCGAACTCATCGCTTCCTATGAAGCTTACGGAAACATAACTTCCGCCTTCAACCTGTGAGGTCCATACTACATTCCCCGCATTCATATCCACGCAATAAAGGTTCATTTCCTTATCAAGCGCAAGAAGTCTTTTTCCCGATACAAAGGAAGACGCAATGCCTCCGCTTCCGGTTTCCAGAATGGCATTATAGCTTCTGTCATAGAAAAACGAACTGTATTCCGTCAGATAATTGCTGTCGGTACATTCGATCAGATAATGAGCCGAACCTTCAGTTCCGATAAAGGCTGCCGAATCTTCAACCCCCTCTTCAAAATACGTTTGAACCACTGTGCCGTTATCCGGATCATCCAGTTTGATAATTGCATACTGTCCGTTTCTGAGAATAAGGTAAAGCCTTGTTTTCGCCTCATTCTGGTATGCGTCAATATATTCCGAAGCCAGTTCTCTTTCGGAAAGTATTTTTCCGGTTTGAAGCTCTATGATCACACATTTATTGGAAAAATTAACCGCTACCGCATCGGAAAGATCTTCTCCCAATCCGTATTTAACAAACATCATTCCGGAGTCATATCCGACCAGGGTATGCGGAACACCGTCGATCCAAAGCAGCTTACCGCTTTCCGCATCGTGGCACTCGATCATCCTGTTGGTTTCTCTGAGTATCTGAATACCGGAAAAATCAAGACTGTTTCCGGTAATATCGTCTTCATAAGTAAAGATCAATGCTTTCGAATCCGGAGTAAAAGAAATATCAGGGACGTAAGTGTAACCGTCACCTATCGTATTCCACTCGAGAGTCTCTCTGTCATAGACAATTATGCCCTTTGAATCGATACCATATGTATAAACTATTGCAATCTTCGAACCATCGGGAGAAAAAATCGCTTTGGATATTCCTATTCCCCAAAGATAATCATCGGTGTTTTCTATAATATCATTCATATCATATTGAAGCTTTGTTTCTCCTGTCATCAGGTCCAAAACGACTAAAATTTCGTGCGTAAAATACAGAAATTCAGAGCCGTCATCTGAAATCCTGAATGATTCAAAACTACTGAAAGAACTAAAGGCTTCATCCCAAGGCATATTCCAAAGTTCGGTCTCCAGATCATTGTCCATTACCCTGACCATATCCTTGTAAGCCAGAATAACTCTTCCTTCGGAGTCAACGACAAAATTGGTCAGTTTCGAATCTTCCGAAATAAATGTCTGAAGAAGCGTATGATCATTAAGGCTCCATATGTTCAGATTTCCGAGAGAATCAAGACAGGCAACTCTCATATTCTTATAATCTACACGGAATTTTTCTATACGATTACCGGAACCGTAATTCCATACAACTGCAGATTCAGCAACTCCCGGAGCCAGATATAATCCGAGAGCGGAGGAAAGAGCATATTCTGCCTCACACGTTACAGGCCTGTCCTTACCCTCGGAAGGAAGCGCCGCCAATGCAAGCTGCACCGCACCAAGTCTGTCGCCGGAATCCAACAGTTCTCCTGATTCCGATGCCAGGTATGTAGACTGATTGCGGAGAGCATCCATATAGTTTTCCTGGGCCTGTGCATAGTTTTCCTCTGCAAGGGCCAGATTATTCTGTGCAAGGGCATAATTGGACTCTGCACGGTCATAATTCATCTTTATCTGAAGAAGGCTCCAGGTAAGATATCCGATAATCGCTGCTATGGCGATTGCAGCGCAGCTTCCTATAATTGAATTTCTGCGCCTGATGTACTGCTTTCTTCTCTGGACAAGTTCATCATATGAACATCCGATAATAGCTGCGGCAAGGCGGGGAAGCTCATACTTACGAGCTCTTTTGATATCAATTCTGTAATCACAGCTTAAGGGCTCGATCATTACATCCTTAGTCTCAAGCTTTCCGCTGGGAAGGTATTCGGAAACGGTGTCATGCAGCAGTATATCGGGAATAACCTGTTCAGGCTCTCCGTCTACAAGAACCGTAAAAACATCCTTTTTATCGTGATAATTGAGGAAGGTTTCGATCTCTTTTCTGACCCATATCGATTCCCCGGTTCTGGTGGAACAGATAACTATCAATTTATCGGAATTCTCCAGAGCCTGATCTATATCTTCATTGAGGTCGCTTGTAATGGGAAGCTCTTCCTTATCGCGGAAGATCCTCTCAATTCGCTTGACTCCGGTCTTTTTAATAATAGCTTTGGGAATACGGAATCTCTCAAGGCGTGTCTGCACCTCCGAGGCTATTTTGCTGTCCGCTTCGGAATGTCTGTATGATATGAAAGCATTATATTTAAGACCCATATACAGCTCCTTTTCTCAAAAACGCATTATCTTCTAAATTATAACATATTCCGATTTTCCTTAATATTTCGAAAAATTTAATCAATTATGACAAAGGCTTATAGTAATCGTTATAAATTCTCCTTATCATCATTTATGTAACAATCAAACGCCTGTAAGGCATGTCCGGAGAGGAGGAATATATGAGCAATATCTGTCAGGCAGTTGTGTCACAGGCCGAACCGGCCGAAAGTAGTGCGGACATTACCAGGAAGATCATTGAGTTCAAAGAATCCCAGACGATCAAAAAATCTCCCGCAGGATATGACATGGTAAGCCGCGATTATCTGATCGAATTCGGAAGCAAGTTGAAAGAGCTGCGAACGGATAAACTCGGATGCACGCAAGATAAGCTGGGAGATATCATGAACCTCTCCCAATCGGAAGTCTCCAGGTTAGAGCACGGCCAGCGCAAAATGAACATCATTCATCTCTTTACTCTTAAACGTCTCAATCCGAATCTGGATCTCAACAATCTCGTAGACCTCTGCAATACCCTCGAAATACAAATGCAAAATGACGTGCGCAAGGAGGATATATGAAACATATCCCCGAAAGCGAAGATAAAAGCAATCCCGGTCTGTGGATAAACCGTGCAAAAAACGGATATCCGCGTGAAAAGAAAACGCTGATGATCACCGCTGCATACAAACCTCTGGAAATACCATATTCCGGAGGTTATGTAACGGATGTACGTTCCGGCATCACACTGACACTCAGCAGGATGATATTCGAGGAAGGCGAAAAACTTGCGGTTCCCGTCAGCCGTGAAGAAGCCGTATCATGGAACGTTCCCGTTAAGGTCATCATAGGCGAAGCTCTGGATAATACGCCGAAACTTTTCCCCGCATCCGTTTACGATGTCCGCAAAAAACAGTACATAAGCATCCCCTGCCATTCCTACGTAGAATATGATTTTGACAGGAATTCTATGCCCGCCATGGCAGCGGAAGACGAAGATTTCTACGAGAACGGGGAAGACTCGGGACTGCGCTTCATCATAAGCTGTGATAAGATCACCGGATGCGCAGTCATCTTCTACCCGGGGCTAATGCACGAACTTGCAAGAAAGCTCGACAAAAACCCGACCATTCTTATATGCGAGCCGGGCAAAGTCTACGTTTTCGAATCGGGGAAAAGAAAAAAGAAGATCAGAAGTTACGTAGAAAGATACAGAAATTACATAGGGGATTTGTCTTTTGAACTGTATCTTTTCAGGTACATCAAAGAAAACAACGCGTTTCTGGAACTCGGGAAAGACGCAGAGATCAAAAGGAATCCCGCCGCGGAAGCAAAGATCCCCCAAGGCGGCATAGCAAGCGCCTGGGGGGATATCAGCTCCAGACGTGAATTGTTTGAATGGAAGCGAGGCATCAATCATTAAAGGAGGATTGTGTTAAGTAAATGCACTCAGCTGCGATTCGCACAGACGTCTGTAATTACCGTTTTCTATTTTCATGAGTTCTTCATGAGTGCCTCTTTCTTCGATCATACCGTGGTCAACATACATAATACAGTCGGCATTTCTGATCGTTGAAAGTCTGTGGGCAATGATGAAACTCGTACGGCCTTTAAGCATCTCGGCAAGTCCCTTCTGAAGCAGTATCTCTGTTTCGGTATCGATTGCCGCGGTAGCTTCATCGAGAATGAGGATCTTGGGATCCGCAAGCACGGCTCTTGCAAAAGAGATCAGCTGGCGCTGCCCTGCGGACAACCTTGATCCTCTTTCGTTTACTTCCGTCTCATATCCGTTTTCAAGAGACATGATGAAATCGTGGGCACATACGGTCTTGGCTGCTCTGATGACATCTTCATCCGTAGCATCTTTATTGCCGTAACGGATATTGTCCTTGATGGTTCCGGAGAATATGAATGAGTCCTGCATCATAACTCCCATCTGGGTACGGAGTGACTTGATGGTGACATCTTCTATATTTACTCCGTCTATGAGAACCTTACCGGATGTGACATTGTAGAATCTGCTTATGAGATTTACGATAGTTGTTTTGCCCGCACCGGTGGGACCGACTATTGCATAACTTTCTCCGGGCTTTACTTTAAAGGATACTCCGTGAAGGATCTCAACGCCGTCCTCGTAAGCAAACTTAACATCCTTATATTCCACTTCTCCGGTTATTGGAGGCATGATTCCCGCATCTTCCTTATCCTTAACAAGCACAGGAGCATCAATGGTCTCGAATATTCTTTCCAGATATGACACTGCCGTCAGAAGCGAATTGTAGAAATTCGCAAGTGTCATGATAGGCTGCCAGAATCTGGATGCATATCCGATAAACGCAACCAGAAGTCCTACGGTTATATTCACGTTTCCCCTGGAAAGCCATGCAATGCCCAGAATATAGATAACGCAGTTTGAAAGTACGTTGATGTTATTGATCATGGGCCAGAGGATAAAGTTGTATTTTACCGCGGTGAGCCAGGATTTACGTGCTTCTCCGTTCAGTACGTTGAAATAATCGGTATTGTATTCCTCTCTTACGAAGGACTGTGTGACTCTTATTCCGTTGACCGATTCGGCGATATAAGCATTCAGATTGGACTGCTTATTGGACTGGATCTGCCACGCCTTATGCTGTCTTGATTTGATGAAGACTATGACGAACGCAAGAATGGGCATTCCGCACAAAACAATGAGGGTAAACTTCACATTCAGGTAGAACATAAATACCACGATGAATATCATGGAAAATATATCGGTGATGGTATTTACGATACCGTTGGATAAAAGATCCGACAGGTTGTTTACATAGTTTACTACTCTTACCTGAATCTTGCCGTGAGGCTTGTCATCAAAATAGGAAAAAGGAAGTTCCTGAAGATGAATGAATAATTCCCTTCGCAGATTGTAGATGACTCCCTGTCCAACCTGGGATGTGAGTTTGATCTTTTCTCTAGTAATGAGCGCACATACCACCGATATCAGGAATGTAAGCAAAGCATACATCACTATCTTACGGATAGCATCTCCCTGAGAGATCGTGTCCCCAAAATTTGCCTCCGATATGACGTCCATTACATTTTTCATGAAGATGGGAATGAGCATGGACAGCGCACTGGATATGATCATTATCAATACAGCTATGGAAAGCTTTTTCTTAAACGGGCCTACATATGATCCCAGTCTTTTGAGCTGTTCCAGATCAAAGGACTCTTCCAGATCTTCATCCTGATTTATCTTATTTCTTGCCATTAGACTACTCCCTTAGGTGACAATGTCATCATGCTGTTCTTGAATGCAGGTCTCCGAGCTGATGTTCATAAACAGTCCTGTAATATCCGTCCTGTTTTATCAGTTCCTCATGAGTTCCTTCCTGTACTATTTTTCCTTCCTCCACAACAAGGATCTTATCCGCATCTCTCAGTGAGGAGATCCTTTGTGCGATTATGAATACCGTTTCATTTTCCAGAAGCTTAAGATCTTTCTGGATCTGGGTTTCGGTCTCCATATCAACAGCGGAAGTCGTATCGTCAAGTATTACTATAGCCGGCTTTTTGAGTATTGCTCTTGCTAAGGCGATGCGCTGCTTTTGTCCGCCGGAAAGACCGATTCCTCTCTCACCGACAACAGTGTCATATCCATCGGTCATCTCATTAATGAATCCGTCCGCATCAGCCATCTTTGCCGCCCACTTGACCTGATCCAGTGTACAATCCGGATCACCATAGGCGATATTTCCTTCTATCGTATCCGAGAAAAGGAATACATCCTGCATGGCAAGTCCGATACCATCGCGAAGTGTATGAAGCTCCATTTCTCTAACATCGATACCGTCTACCAGAACCTGTCCGTCAGTTACATCATAGAATCTGCATATCAGGTTCATGATGGTGGTTTTACCGGAGCCGGTCGCTCCCAGGATTCCCACTGTCTCACCCTGTTTTACTTTGAAGGAAACATGATCGAGTATTGGTTCTCCCTCGACGTTATAGGAAACATCCTTGAATTCAACATCTCCCTTGATCTTCTTTTCACTCTTCGGATTGAGAGGAGTTGTAATAAGGGGCTTTTCTGATACGGTCGCGTAGATCTTGACCACGGATGTGGTAAATCTCTGATAGTCATTGATAAGCCATCCGAACATTCGAAGAGGCATATTAAGCATCCACAGATAGGAATTGATCATAACCATGTTTCCAAGAGACATCGCGCCTTTTATACACATGATTCCGCCTACCAGCATCAGCAAAACAGTAAGGAGTGATGAGAGCACTTCGAAGATGGGCACGTACTTGGTCCAAACTTTGGCAGCATCCAGCTCAGCCTGTCTGTATGCCTCGTTTTCCTTATCGAACTTCTCTATCTCGTAATCTTCCTTGGCAAATGCTCTGACCACGCGGTTTCCACTGATGTTTTCCTGAGCGAAAGCATTTAAGGAAGAAAATCTGTCTCTTATTTTCATGAAACGGGGTTTGATGATCTTGGACTGACGATATGTTGCAAAAGCACTCATGGGAAGCACAAGTATCATCGCAAGTCCGATTCTCCAGTCAACGGAGAATATCATCACCAGCGCTATAACAAAGAGAAGAACGTTCTCATATATGGAATAGATTACGTACGCCACGAAATGACGAATTGCCATCATATCTCCGGTCTGACGGCTCATCAGATCTCCGGTTCTGTTTCTGTTATAGAATGCAAAATCTTTCTGAAGCAGGCTTCTGTAAACGCCGTCTCTCATATCGTAGAGCATATCCTGAGAACAGGTCTCGAAAAACCACTGGGCGGAAAGCCTGAAAACCGCACGAAGCAACGCTACGCATATCATCATAAGAAGAGCCATGGGAAGAGCGCCCATTCTATCCGCAATACCGACTCCGTCACCGATGATGTCATCAACAATAAATCCCGCAACCTTGGGATTTACGATGGTCAGGATCGAAGTGAGTGTTATAAGGACAAGTCCCACCCCAAGCTTCCACTTATATTTTGTGAGATATCTGTAGAACCACTTAAGAGCTCTTTTCCATTCGGGATCGTTTAATCTCTTTCTCATAATCAGAAACCTTTTATGTTTTAGAATATTTGCTGTCTGCTTTGTTATATCTCAGATATTAAGCCAATATGCGGATTTTACAATGTTTTTTTCTGTCGGATACTTGACTTTTTCTGCTTTTAATCCCAATAATTGTTATAAACGGGTCAATAATTGTTCGCAATCGATTGTGAGGAGCAGATATGATAGATGTCCCCTATGCCGGATATAATTACTACCATCAGGACGGATGGGAAATATACAGACCGGACGGAATAAGACACTACAGTATCATATTCATACGAAACCCATTTTATTATGTCGTAAAAAACGGGGAATCTCTGAGAACGATATATGTGGAAAGACCTTCATTTATATTCTACAGGCCTACTGACTATCAGCATTTTTACCTGAGAAATGCTCCGTATACCGATGACTGGATGCACTTCATTGATGATTCGGATGAATGTGAGAATCTGTTTAATGAGCTCGGTCTTCCGTTTTCAAAAGCCCTGACTCTTCATGACAGTTCAGAGCCCTCTTCCATAATGCAGATGATAGCAGCGGAAGCCAGAAAAAATTCCGAGCATCACGAAATGATCATGGATTCGCTGATACGCATTCTTCTGTACAAAATAAGTGATCTGTACAGTAAAAATGAAGACAATAAGATTGATTTCACTTCCGGTGCCATTGAAAGCTACAGAAGAAGATTTAACATCCTCAGAAACAGAATTTATCAGGGCGGAGAGGCTGCAAGGATAAAAGAAGTATCGGAGCTGGCGGACGAGATGAACATGAGCATTTCTTATTTCCAGCATGTTTATAAAGCCCTGTACGGTGTGCCCGTATCCAGAGATCTGATCATATCCAGAATAGAATACGCATCCTATCTGCTGCTGAATCAAAACACAGGCATAGCACAAGCCGCCGCCATTTGCGGCTACGACAGTGTCGAGCATTTCAACAGGCAGTTCAAGAAAATAAAAGGCTGTTCTCCCGGTGAATACAAAAAATCCCACGACCGCTAAGTCGTGGGATTTGACATATGTGTCATTTCAGATGACATTTTTGATTCCTTCGCATATCCTCTTGGCTGCAGCAGGATTGTTCATGGTATAGATATGAACTCCGTCGCATCCGGATGCCAGAAGATCTATTATCTGGCTTATGGCATAATACAGACCCGCATCGAAAAGTGCTGCCTTATTGTCTTCATATCTGTCTATTATCTTGGCAAATCTTTCGGGAAGTTTTGCTCCGCAGGTCGTTACCATTCTCTTAATGGTTTTTGCGGACAAACAAGGCATGATACCGGGTGTGATGGGAACCGTTATTCCTGCTATCCTCGCATCTTCCACAAAATTATAGAAATCATTGTTATCGAAAAACAGCTGGCTTAAAAGTACTTCGGCGCCCGCATCAACTTTCTTGCGAAGATTCGTCATCTCATCAACACGGCTTTTTGAATCCGGATGATTTTCGGGATAACAAGCACCCGCTATACAGAAGTTTGTATGAGGTTTTATATAAGTGATCAGATCCGAAGCATGAGCAAATACACCTTTGGAAGGAGCATTGGGATTAACATCTCCGCGAAGTGCAAGTATGTTTTCTATACCGCTGTCCTCAAGCTGCTTGCAAAATTCATCTATATCGTTCTTGTCATAGCAAAGACCCGTAAGATGAGCTACCGCTTCAGTATGATATTCTTCTCTTATCTTCTTACAGATAGCGATGGTCTTGTTATTATTGGAACTTCCGCCCGCACCGAATGTAACACTGATATAATCGGGCTTAAGATCACAGAGGATTCCCAACGTCTCATCTATATTATCAAGTTCATCCTGAGCCTTGGGAGGAAATATCTCAAAAGAAACAACCTGTTCTTTGCTCTTATAAATGTCGGTAAGTTTCATTTTTTTCTCCAAATATTTTTATATAAATATACGAATGCCTATGCCCTACCTGCCGATCGTACAATTGATATGATACCGCGAAACCGCATAAACAGCAAGTTTGAAGGCATTTGTTAAAAGCTGATAAAAAAAATTTTAAAATTTTCTTGACAAAAAAATCACACTGTCATAATATACGCACATAAGATTTTTACATTTGATGGCAATGGCGTCACAGATTTCTTTCTGTGACGCCTTTTTTGTT
>JAEEGL010601904.1_pt1 | contig 14155 bp, 9 predicted proteins | sample 9134231 | NCBI WGS metagenome assembly JAEEGL01 (sample SAMN16246548, study PRJNA631951) | gut metagenome | biome: gut microbiome; feature: rumen; material: fiber-attached | host: Bos | place: Iran: Karaj | collected 2018-10 | reverse complement strand
TTTTCGTAGTCTTCGTAATTTACGTTATTTACGTAAGCTACGCAAACTACGCGAAGTGCCTACTTCGCAAAAGGCGTGTATTTCTTGCCGGATCCTTCGTAGCCGACATTCTTGAAGTACTCAACGAAAGTGAGACGCAAGGGGTGAACGAACGCGCCCAGACACGCCATGAGCAGGTTGAGCACATGTCCGAACGTGACAATGAGCACAAAGCCGACAGCTGTACCCACATTCGGGTTCTCACCCAAGACCGTCATTCCCAAGTCATTGAACGCAGCTCCCAACATGGCACCGGCCATTCCGAGCGCATAGAGACGCAAGTACGAGAGCACATCACCCAAGATGCCGGTGGCCATCTGGTAAGTATCCCACAGACCGGAACCGATATTGATAAGCGGATTGCGTCCGGGCGTATTAAAGATGAAGATACCCAAGGCCGAGATGGCGGCAATAACGATGAGGATGATCTGCGTCGTTTGCGGTCCCAGCACGGAAGTGGCAGCCAAGACCCCCGTGGCAATACCGCCGACGATGAGCAGGAGCCAACCCCATGTGGAAGCCGTGGCGTGGAAGCCGTTCTGCTTGGTGTAACAGATGGCTTTGACAGTCATGGCCAGGCAGATATGGAAGATACCGATGATCAACGCGAGCACCATCATGATATCATAGCCCATCCACATGCCGGAGCCATCTCCGAACCACGATTTGAGCATAGGTGCTTTGGCCCATGCAGGGAACCAATCGGCCTGGTAGATATCGATGCCGAAGAAGGTTCCTGACAGATAGCCGACGACGGTACAACCGACACCAAGCGCCATGATGATGGGTCCAAGGCCTTCGAACATCTCGATACGCAGTTTCTCTTTGGCGATGAGCCATCCGATGAGGATGAGCGCGAGTCCGTAGCCTGCATCTCCTACGCAGAGAGCGAAGAAGAGGAGGTAGAACGGCGCCAATATCGGTGTTGGGTCAAACTCGTTGTAGTTAGGCCAGCCGTACATGCCGGTAAGCGGTTCGAAGAGTTTGGTGAACCAGTTATTGCGCAGTTTGATGGGTGTGGCGTCCTCTTTGTCCGGGTCCGTTTCCTCGTAATAGACTTGCGCTTCCGCCAGCATGGCGTTCAGTTCGGGTTCGCGGTCGATGGGACAGAAGCCTTCAAAGAGACACAAAGCGCCTTCCGCCAGTTTGTCGGTCGAAAGGGTCACTCGTTGCCAGTCAATCTGCTGACGCGCTTCTTCAAGCTGACGCTTGAGGTCGTCGATATTGGCGAGTTGCCAGGCCTCTATGCGCGCGTTGGCAGCAGTTAACAGGCCGTTGAGGTGCTCTACTTCCTGCAACCATTGTGCCTCGGATTTATCGGGGAGAGGCAACGGGGTTGCGTAGTTTTCGTAGTTTACGTTGTCTTCGTTGTTTGCGTTGTTTTCGAGGACAACGAAATAGGTCTTGCCGTCTTTTTCGTTGACGGGAATTCCCCACTCTTCCCGGAAGGCCTTAGTCGAGCAGACGAAGCAATGCAGGGTGTAACCGGCGTCTTGCAGGGCCAGGATGCGTTGGGAATCAAAATCTCCCCAGACAGAAGCCAGCTGTGCTGCCGCTTTGGCATCGGCGATGCGTTGCTCGATGTTGGCGCGTTCCGCGATCAGCTGGTCCGGCGCACCTTGTTTGAGCAAACGGCGCAACTCGTCCTCGTGCTGCAAGGCCGCTTGGAGTGCTTCATCGTTCTCGATGAGTCCCGCCGCTTTTTGCGTGACATGTACCACACCTATTTCACGGAGCTGCTCCAGGAAAGGCTCGTAGTCACGATGGAAGACCAAGAAGGTGTATTTCTTCATTTGGGTAATCATACCGTTACCTCCTTTCTTCTAAGCTCTTCCGCTTCGCGGGCTTCTTTCTCACGTTTGCCTTTCACTATTTTCTGGCTGGACTTACTTAGGTTCTCCTCATCTTCCATGAATCGTTTGATTTTACGGATCGCGTCCTGATATCCGGGTATCTGCACTTTCTCAAAGAGGTTCACTTTCTGCGTCGTTTTCTTGCGCGCGTACTCGAGCAGTTCCACTTTGCGCTGCACGAACTCCTGCCGGATGCCCACATCTGCAATCGCCTTGAGTTGCTCAAAGCCGTCGGCAAACCATTTGGGACTGGAGAAAAGCGAGAACTCTTTGGTCGAATAGACCACTTCGTCAAGCACAGGCACTCGTACGCCGGCGATCTTCTTAACCGACATGCGCACATCGTCCACATGAATGAGCGAGGTGTCGAATTCTCCCCAAAGCGCAATCATCTGATCGTAGTCCCTGATGCGGCGCTCGACTTCCTGATTCAAGTCGTCGAGTTCTTTCTTTGCCTTCTTCACCTCGATACGCAAGGCTGTTTCCTTGCTCTGCAAAGTAGGCAAAGTACGTTGCCGCATCTTCAGGTCCTTCTCCAGACCTTGGAGCGATGTTTTATTAAACTGATAAGTTATTGCCATAATTTACCATTTGGTCATTTACCATTTACCATTTATTTGGTCATTTGGCCATTTAGGTATTTAATTTTTGGGCCAATATTGTTCAACGAGGGCTTGTTTGATGTTCACTTCTTCCGGCTTGAAGTACTTGCCGAAGAGCTGCCATGCGATGTCGAGCATCTGCACGGTATTGATGTTAACATCAATAGCCAGTATCTCGCGGCTGTACTCGCGTGCAAAGTCGAGACAGCGCAAGTCGTAGTCGGTCAGATCGAATCCGTTCTCTTTCTTGGTCTTGGCATTGGCGGCGTCGGCGTAGAGACGAACAGCTGCGTTCATCACTTGCGGATGGTCTTCGCGCGTCTTCTTGCCCGCTACCAATTGTTTCAAACGAGACAACGAACGGAACGGATCGACGATCACTTTGCCGATATCGGAGTCACGGCGGAGGTACAACTGACCCTCTGTGATATAACCCGTGTTATCCGGAATGGCGTGCGTGATGTCACCTCCGGAGAGTGTGGTCACGGCGATGATGGTGATGGAACCGCCACCTATCTCGGGCGGGAACTGAACGGCTTTCTCGTAGATCTTGGCGAGGTCCGAATAGAGCGAACCCGGCATGGAGTCTTTGGAAGGAATCTGGTCCATACGGTTCGAGACGATAGCCAAAGCGTCGGCGTAAAGCGTCATGTCCGTCAATAGCACCAGCACTTTTTCGTGCTTCTCCACAGCGAAATATTCCGCAGCGGTCAGAGCCATATCCGGAATGAGCAGTCGTTCTACCGGCGGGTTCTCGGTCGTGTTGACAAACGAGACGATATGGTCGAGCACGCCTGCATTGGAGAAGACATTCTTGAAATAGAGGTAGTCGTCGTTGGTCAGACCCATACCACCGAGGATGATCTTGTCCGCTTCGGCACGCAGGGCCACATTGGCCATGACCTGGTTGTAGGGCTGGTCCGGATCGGCAAAGAACGGAATCTTCTGTCCGGACACGAGCGTGTTGTTCAAGTCGATGCCGGCGATACCGGTAGCAATGAGCTCTGACGGCTGTTTACGACGAACAGGATTGACCGAAGGGCCACCGATCTCGATCTCTTTGCCTTCGATAGCAGGTCCGCCATCGATAGGATCGCCATAGGCGTTGAAGAATCGTCCTGCCAGCTGGTCCGAAACCTTAAGACTCGGCGCTTTGCCAAGGAACACCACTTCGGCGTTGGTCGGGATACCTTCGGTACCCTGGAACACCTGCAGCGTCACCTCGTCACCGATGATCTTCACTACCTGCGCCAACTTGCCGTTGACCAATGCCAACTCGTCGTTACCTACTCCTTCGGCCTTCAACGAACAGGTCGCTTTGGTAATCGCAGTTATCTGCGTATAAATTTTTTGAAAAGCTTTTGCCATTGTATTTACGTTTTAATCATTTACCTCTTCATTGGTAACAACTTCCTCTTGCGGCATGGATACCTTTTGGATGTCCGGGTTCACGCCGTATTTGCATTGAACCACTGTATCCTCAGCCGGCGGTCCGTAGAGTACTTCCGGATCCGGACCGTACTTCAAGCGGTTTTCACAATTGGTCAAACCAAGCGCCGCTATCAGCGCACCCAGCACAATATTAACGATAGTTCTTACTTTTTTCATTGCTTTATCTGTTTTTCGGCGAGGAGTTCATCGAGTTTCTTGCGGTAGTCTTCAAATTCCGGAGAATGGAACTCGCAGTAGTTCATCTGCTTGCAGAAGTTGATGACGCGCTTGAAATAGTCGATTACATCGAGGAAATTATCGAAATCGTAATCGTGCTTGCAGATGTCCATCACCATGCGCAACATGTATTGCTGGCGCTCCAACGGACACACGGCATCGATCTTGTCGAACGCGTCCTGCTGCAAGATGACGAAGTCAATCACTTCGGATTTCCAAAACTCCTCGTGGTAGTCCACGGGCACACCGTCGTCACCGAGGATGTTGATCTGCTCCTGGATCTCTTTTCCGCGCTGCAGATAGGTTTTCATGTCATTGACCATCGGCAGCCAGTCTTTGTCGATGAGTTCGGAGATATAAGCCTCAAACTCCGGATATTCCACATACTTGGAGTACGAATCGATGGGATTCACGGCCGGGTAACGCTTACGGTCGGCACGCGCCTGCTCGAGCGCATAGAAACAGCGTGCCACTTTCTTCGTACCCTCGGTGACAGGCTCTTTCAAGTTACCGCCGGCAGGCGAAACCGTTCCGAGGAAGGTGACCGATCCCGTGGCACCATTATTAAGGTACACATAACCCGCGCGTGAATAGAAAGCGCCGATGATGGCAGACAAGTCCATCGGGAAAGCATCCTGTCCCGGCAGCTCCTCCAGACGGTTCGACATCTCACGCAGCGCCTGTGCCCAACGGCTCGTCGAATCAGCCATCAGCAATACACGCAGACCCATCGAACGATAGTATTCGGCAATCGTCATCGAGGTATAGACGGAGGCTTCACGGGAAGCGACCGGCATGTTTGAGGTGTTGGCGATGATGATAGTACGCTCCATCAGCTTGCGTCCCGTGTGCGGGTCATCCAGTTCGGGGAACTCGGTGAAGGTCTCCACCACCTCGTTGGCACGCTCACCGCAGGCAGCGATGATGACGATGTCCGCTTCTGCTTGCTTGGAGATAGCGTGCTGGAGCACGGTCTTACCCGTTCCGAACGGACCCGGGATGAAGCCTGTACCACCCTCGCAAAGCGGATTGGCCGTATCGATGGTACGCACACCCGTTTCCAACAGTTTGAAAGGACGCGGTTTCTCGCGATACGCCAGAATGGCTTTCTTCACCGGCCATTTCTGAATCATGGTCACTTCATGGTCCTGTCCTTCCGCATCGGTCAGTACGGCTATCACCTCATTGATGGTGTACTCGCCAGCGGATTTGATCGATTTCACCGTATAAATTCCATCGAAAGCGAACGGAACCATGATCTTATGCGGCTGATGATTCTCGTCCACTTCACCGAGCCAAGCGGCAGCTTCTACCTTATCGCCCACTTTGGCGAGAGGCTTGAAGGCCCATTTCTTCTCGGTGTCAAGCGGGAAGTTGTACTCTCCTCGTTTGAGGAACACGCCCGTCAGTTTGTCGAGGTCATTCTGCAAGCCGTCGTAGTTACGGCTCAGCAGGCCAGGGCCAAGCGTCACCTCCAACATATGTCCGGTGAATTCGACCTTATTGCCCACTTTCAGGCCACGAGTGGACTCAAAAACCTGCACATAGACATTGGCGCCGATGACCTTGATGACTTCCGCCATCAGCCTGGTCTCGTTGACATAGATGTAACAGATTTCATTTTGCGCAACCGGACCATCGACGGCGACGGTCACCAAGTTGGCAATAATTCCTTTAACTTTTCCAGTTGTCATAAATATATTTACGATTTTCTCATTTACAATTTAGTCATTTATTTGTTCATTGAGTCATTGAACAAATTCACGCCCTTTCTTCTTAGCCGTCAAGGGCACGATTAAAGGACTACGCGTCCAGGCGTATTCCTTTTTTCATATCGGCGACGAGTTCGCGGAAGATTTTTTCGCCTTCTTCGACGGTCAGGATGGCCCAACGATGGAGCATGACAGCCTTGAGATAGTACGCAAAGACCATCTCCGGCGAGAAGAAATCGAACTCCGTGCGCGATTGCAACCATTCGAAACGGATGGCATCCTGCGCTTTCTCGCGTTGCATCAGATCCTCGATAGCGGCCAATGCCAACATCTCCGTCCAATCGCCGGTCAGTTCGTTCAGTCCGAAATCCTTCTGCGTGGTGTGCGTGCGGAGCTGTTCCGCCACCTCTCCTTCCCCTACTATCTGCTGCCTGGCATCAAAGCCATGCTTGCGACATATCTGCGCTACCAGCACATTATTCATGTTCTGGTTGAACGCGAACCATGCCCGCACGAACTTGTTCTTGGCTTTCAGTCCTTCTGCCAAAACCTCCGAATCCATCGGCTTTCGAAGCAAGTCCAGCAGCTGTTTGTCCGATGGCGACAGCAGTTCATCGAGCAACTCATCGAGTTTCTCGAGCGATATCGGAGCATCTGAACCCGCTTTCAGTTCCGGAAGGCCTGATAATAGATATTCGTAAGTCATTTCAATTTACGATTTACGATGTACGATTTAGAATAAATCTTCGACTAACTGCGGACGGAGCATTTCTTTGAAATATGCGATGAATTCGGCATCTCCGAAGGCCAGTTTGTATCCGCCCTTGGCAGGCTGGATGGTGAAATCGGTCTTGATTCCCTTCACCTCGCTGATCTTGACGCCTTTCTCCAAAAGGCCCTTTGCGTTGGCGGCAAAGTACTTCTTCAAAGCCTCGGCATCTTTGGTTTCGATTACCACCTCGCCGTCTTTAGCCATCTGTTCAGCCAGTTTGGCTATCAATCCCTGCATGAACTTGGCGTCCGTAGTGGCCGCTTTCACGCTGTCACCGGCAATCTTGTCGGTCAGCAGATTGGCGATCTCGGTCTTCACGGCGTTGACGCTCTGCTCGGCATACAGTTTGAGTTCTGCGCGTGTCTTCTTGTCCAGATCGGCCGACTTGCGTTCCGCTTCTGCGATCAAAGCAGCCGCTTTCTTCTCAGCCTGCGCGATGATGTCAGCAGCCTTGGCGTTGGCTTTCTCCACGATTTGCTGCGCCTCCGCATTGCCTTTCTCTACGCCCTCCGCGTAGATTTTGTCCGTTAATTCTGAAAGATTCATAATAGTATTTACGATTTACAAATTTGCTATTTACGATTGTTTGTTGAAAATAGAGGAAAAGGTACTAAAAAAATTTCAAATATGCAAGAAAATTGCATAAAAATTCAAAATTATTTGCATAATTGAAAAAAAAGTCGTACCTTTGCGGCGATTTTGGTAAAGCGCACACTAAGCGTTGCATCGAAAATAACCCTAAAACAGTTATAATATGAGAAAAATCTTCTTTTTAGCATTAGCAGCTCTGATGCTGCCGATGATGAGCTTTGCTCAAGAACGAATCATGGTCATTTCTGACCCGCACGTCATTCCGTTAACGGAAATTGCCAAAAGGGCCGATTTTGACACGTACATGCAGACCCAACGTAAGATGTTGGAGCACAGCGAGCCGATTTGGCACGCTTTGTTGGACACTGCTTTGAAGTACAAACCGGATCTGGTGCTCATCCCGGGCGACCTGACCAAGGATGGTGAGGCAGCATCGCACGACACCGTTGCAGCCGGTATTCATCGTCTGGAAGCAGCCGGTATCCCCGTTTTAGTTATCCCCGGAAACCATGACATCCCCGCCACGAACGATTGGGAGGGCCATTATTCGGGAACTTTCCAGGATGCAGTAAAAGATGCCAATTCGTATTCGTTTGCCAAGGAGGTTCTCCCCGGCGTAACGGTTCTCGGTATCGACGGTTCGGACGGAAATGCCTCTATCGGTAAGTTATCCGCTTCTACCTTAGCTTGGGTTGAAGCGCAAGCCGATGCAGCCAAGGCAAAAGGCAATACGGTCATCGCCATGACCCACTGGCAGATCTTGGAGCATTTTGACGGCTTAGCTTCTCTCGAGCCTGCAAGCCGTTTTGAGAAACCGGACGAGTTGCGTGACCTGCTCATGCATCACGGTGTACATCTTGTACTCACCGGTCACTTCCATGTTAGCGGTATCACTACCTTCCGCGACCCCACCGGCCTGACGCAAGACAGCCTCGTAGAGATCACTACCGGTTCGCCGATTACTTATCCGTGCCCCTATCGCTGGATGACGCTGGCCAAAGACCGCAAATCGATTGAAGTGACGACCGAGTATATCAATTCGTTACCCGGCATCGCTGACGATGTCAATACCTACAGCCGCGAATGGATGAGAGAGCACACACAGAATCTGGTTCCTTCTCTCGCTCGCCGCTTCTGGGGAAAGATTTTGGACCAATGGGATGAGAAAGTCGTTCCTGAATTGAAAGCAGCCGGACTTGGTTGGGCAGCCTCCGATATAAAAGCTCTTTTGCCGCAAGACGAAAAAGCGCAGGTGGATATTACCAAAAAATACATGAGCGAACCTGCCATCAACATGTATCTCTTCTATTCCGAAGCCAGCGAGGCTAACCACCCGGTGGAAGGTGAAGCTGCCGCTCAAGCAATGTACAAAGGCTTCCTGGATATGTTGAATGCCTTGTTTGCAGATTTGTTTATGGGAGATGAAATTGCTGCGTTATTGTTTGCGAAGCTGAAACCGGAGTTGGAAAACCCCGTTCAATCCCTCGTGGAAGACAAGACCTTACGCGGTACAGCTCATGCCGATGTGACCGATGACTTGGAGTTGGTATTAGGTACGCAAGAGACCTCTGTCGTTTATGTATACGGAGTGGACGAACTCGAATGGGAAAGCGTGTACGCGTATGTATGGTGCAAAGTTGGCGGTAAGGAATACGAGTACAAGCCTTGGCCCGGCATAGAGATGAAGAGTCCGAAGAGTGCTCCTGCTTTCGCAAGAATCAAGGCTGAGAGCAATGACAAGATCTTTGCGGTCGAGTTCCCCAAAGATTACGACCAGATTAGTTTCAACAACGGTAAATCAGGTGGAGAAGAACAAAAGACAGGCGACCTGACATGGAAAGAGTCCGAGCCCTACTTCGTGCTGAGCGGAGAGAAAGACGGTGAAGGACACTATAAAGGTGATTGGAAGACGGAGAATGATGTTTTAGCCAAGGCTGTTGACGATTTGATCGATGCCATCGGTACCGTTGAATACACCGATGCCTCGAAGGCGCTCATCGATGACGCCCGTGCTGCCTACAACGACCTGACGGACGCACAGAAAGCACTGGTGGCCAATCTCGCTACCCTCGAAGCTGCAGAGAAAGCATATGCCGACCTCAAAGCCGCTGCCGAGAAAGCTGCTGCAGACCAAGCAGCTGCCAAGGACGTGGACGACAAGATAGCTGCTATCGGTACTGTTGCCTATACCGACGCTTCGAAGGCGCTCATCGATGACGCCCGCGCTGCCTACAACGGCCTGACAGACGACCAGAAGGCACTTGTTACCAAGCTGGCAACGCTTGAAGCCGCAGAGAAAGCATACGAGGATCTGAAGAAGGCTGCCGAGAAAGAGGCTGCTGACAAAGCTGCTGCCAAGGATGTGGACGATATGATAGCTGCCATCGGTACCGTTGAATACACCGATGCCTCGAAGGCTCTCATCGATGACGCTCGCGCTGCCTACAACGGCCTGACGGATGACCAAAAGGCATTCGTTACCAAACTGGCAACCCTTGAGGCTGCAGAGAAAGCATACGAGGATCTGAAGAAGGCTGCCGAGAAAGCCGCTGCTGACAAAGCCGCTGCCAAGAATGTGGACGATTTGATCGATGCTATCGGTGTCGTTGAATATACCGACGCTTCGAAGGCGCTTATTGATGCTGCCCGCGCTGCATACAACGCCTTGACTGATGATCAGAAGGCACTGGTAACCAAGCTGGCGACCCTCGAAGCCGCTGAGAAAGCATACGAGGATCTCAAGTCGCCGACTGCAATTGATAATACTCAGTCCGCTATCAGCAGCAAGAAAGTGCTCCGCGACGGAAAGATGTATATCCTCATCGGAGAGAAGATGTATGATGCGACAGGTAGATTGGTTGAATAAGTCAATCGTTCTGCATACGAAAAAGTGGCATACGCGTGTATGCCACTTTTTTTTGTCTCATTCCATTATTGCCGGATTCAACGGATAATTTTCTTGCCGTTCTGAATATAAACGCCGTGCTGCGTAGGCTGTTCCATCGGTCGGCCCAATACATCATATAGCGTATCGTCATCCGTGGCGTAGGTATGAGAAATAGCGTCTTTGCGTGCCTCGTTGATACGCAAGGTCAGGTGCAAGTCGTCCGTCCGGTCTGCAAACGAAGCCGAAGACCAATTAGTGACATCTTCCACCAGGGACTGCATAGGTTCCTCAGCTACCGTCAGCGCCGTTTTGATGAGGAGATCCTGCATCGGCTGCAAGTATTTGTTGCCCATTGTAGCGTCTGTCATCTCATGAATCATCGCCACTAAACCATTGTACATTTCTTGCGCCAGGGAGTCGGCTTCGGGATGCTCCGGTTCGTTGGCATCGCTATAGAGCAAGTACAGTTCCACAACGGTGTTACCAATGTTCCGTTCTACCAGCGCTATGCGCTCTTCATCGGTTGTCGGCATACTCTGCTGTAACAACAAAGCCAAGACCTCACCGCCATATTGCGGGTTATTGCGGATGTAATCGAGTGCCTCGTCCGCTTTGCGCCATCCGCGCAGAGACATCTCGGGAATCTTGTTCAACGCATGCTCGCGCATCCATTCACGGCTGTACGCCTGCAAGTCGGCTTGGCCCTCTACTGATGCCAAATAGTCGGTTTCAACGGATATTTCTTCCCGGTTCTGGTCGATGGTCAGCCAACGGTACGGACATGGATAAGTGATGAGCGAACCCGTGGATATCTCCACGATGCTGTCCAAGTCTGCACTCAAGGTGTCCCGGTATGTGGTGATGGCGTTCACATGGAAATGGCCTGTCAACAGCAGATGCACATGGTGTTGGATGAGGCAGTCACGAATCGAATCGGCTTTCAGCAAACGGCAGGAGCCTTCGACCATACCTTTCTTGTCAAAATCCTCCAACAACTGCCAATGGCACATAGCGATGATCATGTTGCCTTTGGCCTTAGCGGCATCGGCTTGCGACAAGAGCCAAGAGACGGTTTCATCGGACAAATATCCAGTACCGGCCGATCCGTGTGAACCGTCGATACCCAAAACCGTCACGCCTTCGATGGGTTCTGCCGCAAAACTATGTGAACCGGCATCTTTGGCCGCGTCCTTGTAGATCCAGTCATAAGTCGATTCCCATTCGGCATCCTGCAAACTCTCCACGCTCGTCGCTTCCTCGCCTATGTAAGCCGTAGCCTGGCAGGCTATATCGTGATTGCCGGGGATGACGAGCGTCTTGATGCCTGCCTCGTGCAAGCGTTTCAACTGGGCCACGACCACTTCGTGACTCGCTTTCTCGCTGTCTTTGGTCAGATCGCCGGGAATAAGCACCAAGGACGGCTGGTACTTTAATGCGGTATCGATAGCCGCCAGCCAAAGGGTTTCGCTGATGTCTATCATCTTGCGCTGCCCTTTCATCAGATCCTGAAAAACTGCGCCGTCATCGTGTAACGATGAAGCGAACACATGCGGGTCTGCAAGGACCATGATGCGCTCCTGGCTCATCGCCATCATCGGCAAAACTGACAATAAAAACAAGTAAATCTTTTTCATATCGTTAATAAATAGTTATTTCCACTCGTCTGTTGAGCTGCCTACCCTCTTCCGTGGCATTGTCAGCTATCGGCTGCAAGTCTCCGTAGCCGAACGCACTTATCTTCTCTGCTGCACAGCCAAAGGCCACCAACTGCCGTTTGACAGCTTCTGCGCGCGCTTGCGAGAGAGCCTTGTTCGCCTCTGCCTGACCGATATTATCCGTGTGTCCCGACAGCCGCACTTTGTAGCCGTAGGTCTGCACAAAAACGGCTATACGCTTCAGTTCGGGCAGTGAGGTCTCCATGATTACATCGCTTGCGGTCTCAAAAAGGAGGTTGTTGATCGCTACCGGCTCATTGGCAGTCAGCACGGTAACGGTCTCCGGACGCTTGTCTTCCGGTAGCGTTACGGCATAGATATCCTGCTTTTTGCCCGATTTCAACGCATAAAATGCCGTCTTTCCGTCCGTGGAGATCTTGTACCAGCAGTCCCTACCCGCTGTGTTGATCTGCGGACCGAGGTTCTCCGGTTCCGACCAGCAGTTCCAACAACTGTCGTTCAGCCGTCTCGTGACCCACACATCCAGATCGCCTATCGTGCCTTCCCGATCCGAAGAGAAATAGAGAGTCTTCATGTCGGGATGCAAGAAGGGAGAACGCTCCATTCCATCGGTGTTGATGGCCTTGCCTATGGAGTATGGCTGCCCCCAACGGCCTTGCTGATCCCGTTCACTAACGAAGATGTTCAGACTGGCTTTCTCCTCGTCTTCCGCTTTGTAGTTGGCCGCGAACAAAAGCACGGATCCATCGGCACTAATCTGCGCATCAGCCTGCCAGTTACCTAACTGCAAATACTGTGGTAACGGTCGTGGTTCAGACCATCCATGCGGACCACGCATCGAGAAACAGATTCGTCCTTCGACAAACACCAACATCGTTCGTCCGTCTCCGCTGATAGACATCGGCGCCTCGTTGCGGTACGGCGTACTCAGTTCGGTTACACGCCGTGCAGCGGTCCATTCACCCGTTTTCTTGTCCTTGCGCGACACATAGATATCCTCGCTGATATTCGTCTCATCGCGGTTCAAACCGACGAAATAGAGCGTGTTGTCATCAATCGTGAGTACAGGCCCGTATTCCTCGCCCTGCACACTATTGACGGTTTGCGGCAGGCGTTGCGGTACGGAAAGGCTGTCCGGAGAGGTGAAACTGCAGAAGATGAGCACGATCAGTTGTGCCACAACCACCCGCAGGAAAGTGGTGAACGGGCTGACGGTTGCATAGCAAACGGACGCCTGGTTGTTCTCGTTCGACAGGGACTCTGCATACGGCAAAGCCAGCGCTGAAGTCATCGAACCGATCAGCAGACCGACCACATTGAAATAGTTGATATGCAGGCATTTATACGCTATCGAACCAACAATCAGCAGCGGTATCATCGTGATGAGAAATCCGTATCCTATCCACAGGTATCCGCCGTTGACGAGCGTCGGTATGAATCCTTCGCCTACACTCAGACCGATAGCTGCCAGGAAAAGCGTCAAACCCACCTGCCGCAACATCATGTTGGCTGAAGTGGTAGAGAAAGTGACCATGTTATAGTACGGTCCGTAACGCCCGATGAGGATAGCCACGATCAGACAGCCGCCTACGAGACCGAGTTTGAAGGTCTGGCCCAAACCGGGAATGGGGATCGGCAGTAAACCGACGCATATACCCAAAACGATGCCGAAAAACACCGGCAGCAGATGCGGAGCGTCCAAGCGTTTGAGCTCGTTGCCGAAGGTGTCGGCTACATGGCTCACATCATCTTTGTCACCTACTACCATCAGCCGGTCGCCTAACAGCAGAATCATATCCGGCGTCGCCAGCAGGTCTATACCTGCCCTATTGACACGCGTGATGGTAGCATGGTACTGCTGCCGCAGATTGAACGATCGGATGCGTTTGCCGTTACACTCCGGTCGCGTCACGGCGATACGGCGCGAGATGAGGTGATCGGACTTCTCGCTCTGCACATGCAGGTCATAATGCTCCATCTTGCCCAGCAAACGCAACGAATCGAGATGGTGCTTCGAAGTCATGATACGCAGCGTGTCGCCGTTACGGAACACCGTCTGGTCGTTGGCCAGCTCATCCGAACCGTCAGGACGAATAACACGGCTGACCACTATCTCCTTGACCGGACAGACACGAATCAGTTCGGCCATCGTCAACTCGCCCAACTGCGGGTTATTGAGCGTCAAGTCCACACACACAGGCTCTTCCTGTTCCGCTTTTGCCGCTTCACGCAGCCGTTTCTCCTCTTCCGGCAAACTGACGCGGAAGCATTTGCGTATCAGTTCGAAGGCCAGAATAAGACCCACTATGCTCAGCGGATAAGCCACCGCATAACCCGTGGCTATATCCGGATTGG
>JAEEGL010274407.1_pt1 | contig 14155 bp, 7 predicted proteins | sample 9134231 | NCBI WGS metagenome assembly JAEEGL01 (sample SAMN16246548, study PRJNA631951) | gut metagenome | biome: gut microbiome; feature: rumen; material: fiber-attached | host: Bos | place: Iran: Karaj | collected 2018-10 | reverse complement strand
ATTCGAGGAGCAGATGGAAGTGGTGGACCGCACGCTGAAGGAAATCGACGCGAACGGAAAACCCGTGTTCGTCATTTTCAACAAGATCGACCAGTATTCCTACGAGGAGTACGATGAGTTTTCGCTGGAGCCGAAGGAACAGAAGCACTGGACGCTGGAAGAGCTGAAAAACAGCTGGATCGCCCGCGAAAAGACGCCCTGCATCTTCATTTCCGCGAAGAACAAGACGAACATCGACAAACTCCGCAACGACATCTATAAAATGGTCGCGGAGATCCATGCGGGACGTTATCCGTTCAATAACTTTCTTTGGTAAATAACTGAAAATGAAGCATTTGAAAATGATCCTGCTGGCAGGGGGCATTTGCCTCCTGTTTTCGGCCGCATGCGGCCTTCCGGAAAATCAGGAAACCGTCCGGCTGGAAAGCGAAGCCGGCTACCGGCTGGCCATGGACAGGGAAAACGGGTCCGTCGTCTTTTTCGGAAAAGAAGAAAACCTGCTGGCGGATGCAAGGGAACCGCTTTTCAAGGTGCGTTTCCTTGACCCGGATGGTCATTTTTCCCTGTATGATGCGAATGACGCCGGAAAATGCTCGTTTTTTCTCAAACGCGGAAAGCTGGTATTCCAATACGAGGACTTTCCGGACCGCCGGTTCACCGTCCGCATCGGCGTGAAGGCCGACAGGAAAGACAGCTTGTTCCATTTCTCGATGGAGGTGGACACGAAGGACCAGGTGGAATGGATGGAGTATCCCTGCCTGTCCGTCAAGGAAACCGACACCGAGAATGAAGGCATCCTGTGGCCGTACAATGAAGGTGCGTTCTTCCGGGACGCTTCAAAACACGCATACATTGAGCCGGAGTATCCCAGCCAGGGCAATTACGCCATGTACCCGGGCATGGTCTGCACGCCGTTCCTGGCCCAGGTGAAGCAGGGCGGCGGCGTGTATTTCGGGGCGCACGACCCGGCCCGGCAGACCCGTCAGGTCGACTTCCAGCAGACGGAAAACGGCATCCGCCTGATTCTCAAGCTGTATCCCGGTGCAAAGAAAGGGTCCGTCGCCACGGCGGACGAAACGGTCCTGGGCGGCTTCGAGGGCGGCTGGCATGCGGCGGCGGACCTCTACCGCCGGCATTTCGACCGGCACCACGAGGGCTTCGTCCCCCTGAAAGAGAACAAGGCGCTGCCGGAGTGGTATTTCGACCCGTTCGTCGTCCTGACCTACTGCGTCCGCGGGCACCACGACATGGACGATATGGCACCGAACAAACTCTTCCCGTATACGAACGCCCTGCCGCTCATGGAGGCGTTCACGGAGCAGACCGGCGCGCCCGTCATGGCGCTGCTGATGCACTGGGAAGGAACGGCGCCGTGGGCGCCGCCGTACGTCTGGCCGCCCTATGGCGGAGAAGAGGCGCTGAAGGCTTTCGTCGACGGCATGCACCGGATCGGCGGGAGGGTCGGTGTCTACTGCAGCGGCATGGGATGGACCCAGAAAAGCAACCTGCTGGAGTACGGCGGAGCGGAAGCCTTTGCGGAAAAGCACCTCGAAAAGGAGATGTGCCTGGCGCCGGACGGAACCCTGCCGCTTTCCAAGATCTGCACGGGACAGCGCAGCGGATACGATCTCTGTCCTTCCCGCGATTTCACCAAGGAAACCCTGGCCGGAGAAATGCGAAAAATCCGTTCGGCGGGCGTCGACTACATCCAGATGATGGACCAGAACCATGGCGGGACGCCGTACATGTGCTATTCGAAAGACCATGGACACGCCGCTGTTCCAGGTACTTGGGAAAGCACGGAGGCGGCGGGGCTCTACGCGCGGATCCTTCAGGAGAATCCCGGGGTGGTCCTCGGCTGCGAAAGCGCCGCGGCGGAACCCTTCATCCCTTACCTGCTCTTCTCGGACAACCGCTGCGGACTCGACTTCAGCGGCGGCGAACCGGTGCCGCTCTATGCCTACCTCTACCATGAATACATCACCAATTTCATGGGAAACAACGTATGCGGAGACAACATCATCGACTGCCGCCGGACGCCGGACATCTTCCTGTACCGCCTGGCCTATTCCTTCCTGGCCGGAGACATCCTCACGGTCGTCATCAATGACGAAGGAGACATCCAGTGGGCCTGGGGCCAGCGCGACTTCTCGGCGGATTACCGGCCGGACCGGGAAGCGGCGCTCTCCCTGATCCGGACGCTGACGGCGTGGAGAAAGGCTTTTCCGGAATTCCTGCAGCTGGGACGGGCCATCCATCCGCTGGCCGTACAAAGCGAAAAATCCGTCATCCATACGCAGGCGGGACCGGTCGAGGTGCCCTCCGTGCTGTGCGCTTCCTACGCTTCCGGCGACCGTCGGATGCACTTCCTCGTCAACTGGAAGAACGAAGTCATGACGGTCCACGCTCCGGCGCTGCGGGGCAAGGCGTACCTGGACAGTCCGGCGTCGGAAAGCCGCCGGTGCCGGGACGGAATCATCGGCTTGCCGCCGCTGTCGGTCGTTGCCGTATTGTCAGACTGAAATCAGTTGGACAGAAGGAAGACAGGTCCCATCAGTCCGGAAGGCGGAAGGGGCCTGCCTTTCATATAAGGCCAGTACCAGGTCGTGAACGTCCTGCGCCCGGTCGGGCTTTCCTTTCCCTCCTGCAGCCACTGCGGGAAACGGGCGAGGGACATGCCGGTGGCGGTCGATCCGGTCTCCGTCGTCCACGTCCGGTCTTCCGGCAGGAGCAGATCGCCGGCTACGCGGTTGATCAGGAGGTTTACAACCGTGATTTCCAACTCGTTGTCTCCGTTTTTGAGCAGCGCGCCGATGTCGGTTCTGTAAGGTTCGCACCAGCAGGTGCCGGCCGCCCGCCCGTTCACGCGCACCTCGGCAAGAACGCCGACGCGGCCCAGGTCCAGCAGGTAACGGCGGCCTTCCGCCGGCGCCGCCTGGAAACGGGTCCGGTACCGGATTTCTCCGGAGAAATACTTCAGCTCAGGGTCGTCACTGGCGGACAGGTCGGACAACGTATGCAACGTGAAGGATTTTCCTGCGCCGGAAAATCCGGGGAGAAGCGAGACTTCCCAAGGACCGGCAAGGGGCACCGGATGCCATTCCGGCGCCACGAAGGGTTTCCTGTTGTTTGAAATCCTGCGGATGGGACTCCGGAAAACCACGAAGACGGATCCCGATTCCTCCAGTGGAAGGCACAGGCGGATCCGGCCGTCCGGCGCCACCTCGAAATCCTCCGCCGGGCGGATCGTTCCGTCCTCCGGATCCCAGATTTCCGGCAGCCTGCGCTTCACATTGAAAAGCAGCGTCGGGACGACGGCCGTGTGTGGCTGCTGATTGGAAATGAAATAGATGTCGGCCTTCGGACCTTTCCGGTGCGTATACAGGACCGGTCCGCCCGGATACTGGGTATTTTCCGGCGTAAATCCCTCAGGAAGCGTTACTTCCAGATCAGGCGCCACACCGCTCTCCTGCAAGAGGGCTTTCAGGTCGCCGACAGGCAGGATCCGGCCCTTTCCATACCGGATGCAGCCGTTCTTCGCCCTGGGCAGGCGGGAGAGGACTTCCATCAAGCGCGATTCCCCTTCTCCGAGTCCGGGCGTTTCCTCCGGAAGATCCATGCAGACCGCCGCGCCGTCCCGTACGAGTGCAAGCAACTGCTCCAGCACGCCGGGACGCATGGTTTTCTGCGGCCGCACGACCAGCAGCTTGTATTCGGTGCCGCCGGGAGCGGTCAGCATGCCTTTCCGGGCCTTCAGAAGAGATAGAATGCGGGAGCCGCCGCAGAAATCATAGTCATATCCTTCCGGAACGGCCGGGAAAAGATCTTCGCTTTTGGGCGGGCGGGAAGGCGCATCTTCTCCCATGTAATAGAGGATTTCATGGGAACTGACACCCTGCCGCAGCATGTACTGGCACCGGGCCAGGTATTCGAACCAGGGACCGGCGTGTTTCCACCAGGTGTTCCGCCGGTTGAAATGCGTGCCGTACGAACCGAGCGTCATGCCGGGAACGCTGCCGTACGGGTCGTGGACGAAACTGTGCAGCCAGACCTGGTTCATTCCCTGGCAGAAGAAATAGTCGCCCTGTGTCCTGAGCATGCCTGGGTAGACTTCAAACATCCTTCCGCTGCTTGTAAACGCTTCTGCTCCAACGATTTCCTTTCCATAAAGATGCGACAGCGAAGCGGCCAGCTTCATCGTCGTGCGGTTCGTGGAACCGGCATTCTCCCCGGCCCAGAATTCGCCGGCCAGGATGTCCGCCGTGGCGCCGGTGGAGAATTCGTCGGTATTGCCGAACTGCCCGTAAGGTTCAATGGCGAGAGAGACCCCGCGCTGATGGGCCAGCTGGGCGAAACGGTCGTAGAAACGCTCGTTCAGCAGGTCGCTGACGACCTTCCGGAAATCCCACAGGAACCGTTCCGTCCGATGCGTATCCTCCACCACTTTGCCAGCCACGGCCGGAAGATACGGACGCGGGTCATACCCCATCCGTTCGATGAAATCCTGCTCGAAACCGGCCGTCCAATTCTGATGTCCGGCTTCATAACTATCTATCAATATGTTGGATACGATATCCGAGCCTTCCAACAGACGGGCGGCGGATGCCTCCCAATAACGGGCGGGCGCCGTCGCGGACAGTTTGTCCACTTCGAGTCCGCTCCCTCCTTCAGCGGCCGGGTGGTTCTTCCTTCCGGTCGGCTGGTATCCGATGCGGAGGATCGTCCATTCTCCCGCCGGAACATCCCATGAAAGGTGTCCGTCCGCACCGACGCCGTCCGTCAGGTTCACCATGTCTTCAAACCGGATGACCTCGTTTTCCGGGGCCGGTTCTTCATCCCTTTCCCAGGTGCTCATCTTGGAATAGCCCGCCTTGGCCCACCAGCCTGCGATATGGTACGGATGGCCGGCCCGGTCGCCCGCCGGCGTAGGAAACGCCAGGACGACGATGTCGAGATAATATCCTGCAAGCTGCTCCCGGGAAACATAGTAGCGGCGGTTCTTGACCGGATCGCGCTGCATGTCGCGTTCAAAACCCAGACAAGGAACGGGCTCGGGAAGGAAACCGTCTAAACGGGACGGACCGTGCACCCGGGTTTCCGTCCAGACCACTTCCTGCATGGCATCCTCCGGGGCGACCCAGGGTCCGCCGGAAACGGACCAACCGGCCCCGTTCATCACACTCATTTCCAGGCCGCGAAGCGCGGCTTCTTCCTGCAGGAAACGATAATCGCTCCACCATGCGTCGCTGAAATAGGTATCCGGACCGGCCGGCGCGCCTTCCGCGGAATTGAACAGACAGAATCCGCCCAGGCCGACTTCCTGCATCGAGGCAAGGTCTTCCCGGACGGCGGCCTTCCCGATGTTTCCGTTCTGCCAGTGGTACCATGTCAGCGGCTTGTACGCCTGTGCTGGTGTCCGGAACGCTTCTTCCGTCCATTGTGCCAGGGCCGACGGACCGGTAAGGACGGCAAGGAAGAGTGCGGCGATCGTTCTATTCATACCCATGTTCCAAAGGTAGGCATTTTATTTAAAAAGAATAACGGCCGGACAATCGCTTGCCGGCCGCCATTCTTCAGTAAACGGGAACGCCTAGTCCCGGAACTTGGCTTTCAGGAATTCGCGGTTCAGACGGGCGATGTGGTCGACGGAAATGCCCTTCGGGCACTCCATCTCGCAGGCGCGGGTGTTCGTGCAGTTGCCGAAGCCCAGTTCGTCCATCTTCGCGACCATGTTCTTGGCCCTTCTCGCCGCCTCGGGACGACCCTGCGGCAGAAGCGCCAGTGAGGAAACGCGGGCGGCCACGAACAGCATCGCGGATCCGTTCTTGCAGGTAGCCACGCAGGCGCCGCAACCCACGCAGGCAGCGGCATCCATGCTCTTTTCCGCCTGCTCGTGCGGGATGAGGATGTTGTTGGCGTCCTGGGCGGAACCGGTCCGCACGGAGATGAAACCACCCGCCTGGAGGATCTTGTCGAACGCCGTACGGTCCACCACCAGGTCCTTGATGACCGGGAAAGCGGCGCTGCGCCAAGGCTCCACCGTGATGGTGGCGCCGTCCTTGAAGTGACGCATGAACAGCTGGCAGGTCGTCACATGGTCGTCCGGACCATGGGCGCGGCCGTCGATGTACAGCGAACAGGCACCGCAGATGCCCTCGCGGCAGTCGTGGTCGAAGGACACGGGACCGCTGCTCTTGCAGCCCTTGTCCACGGCGACGGGATCGTTCCCCTCCCGGATCAGCTGCTCGTTGAGAATGTCAAGCATTTCGAGGAAAGAAGCGTCTTCCTCGATCCCAGAAATATGATAGGTTTCGAAATGACCTTTTTCCTTGGCGTTCTTCTGACGCCAGATCTTCAGATTGAAATCCATAACTAGTCTTTGTAATTTCTGGTTTTAACTTCGATGAACTCGTACTTGAGCGGTTCCTTGTGCAGTTCGGGCTCGACATCCTCGCCCTTGTACTCCCATGCCGCCACATACATGTAGTTGGCGTCGTCGCGCTGGGCCTCGCCCTCGGGGGTCTGGCTCTCGACACGGAAGTGACCGCCGCAGGATTCGTTGCGGTTCAGGGCGTCGCGCGCCATCAGTTCGCCGATTTCCAGGAAGTCGGCCAGGCGCAGGGCCTTCTCGAGTTCCTGGTTGAATTCATACTGCGAACCCGGGACGCAGACATTGCTCCAGAATTCCTTCTTGAGTTCCTTGATCAGTTCGATGCCCTTCTTCAGGCCTTCCTCGCTGCGGGCCATGCCCACATACTCCCACATGATGTTGCCGAGACGCTTGTGGATGGAATCCACCGTCTCCTTGCCCTTCACGGCGAACAGCCGGTCGATCTTCGCCTGGACAGCCTTCTCCGCCGCTTCGAAAGCGGGATCGTTGGTGTCCGTCTTGGGCTCGGCGAACTTGTTGGAAAGGTAGTCGGGGATGGTGACAGGCAGCACGAAGTAACCGTCGGCCAGGCCCTGCATCAGCGCGGAAGCGCCCAGGCGGTTTCCGCCATGGTCGGAGAAGTTGGCTTCACCGATCGCATACAGGCCGGGGATGGTGGTCTGCAGGTCATAGTCGACCCAGATGCCGCCCATCGTGTAATGGATGGCCGGGTAGATCATCATCGGCTCTTCCCAAGGGCTGACGTTGTTGATCTTGAAATACATGTCGAAGAGGTTGCCGTAACGCTCCTGAACGCGCTGGTGGCCCAGCCGCTTGATGGCGTCGGAGAAATCGAGGAACACGGCCAGGCCGGTCTCGTTCACGCCGAAGCCGGCATCGCAGCGCTCCTTCGCGGCGCGGGAGGCCACGTCACGCGGAACCAGGTTGCCGAAAGCGGGATAACGGCGCTCGAGGTAATAGTCGCGGTCTTTCTCGGGAATCTGGGAAGCCTTGATTTCCTTCTTGCGGAGCCGCATCACGTCTTCCATCTTCTTCGGAACCCAGATCCGGCCGTCGTTGCGCAGCGACTCGCTCATGAGCGTCAGCTTGCACTGCTGGTCACCGTGGACGGGGATGCAGGTCGGATGGATCTGCGCAAAGCAGGGATTGGCGAAGAAAGCGCCTTTCTTGTAGCACTGCCAGGCGGCGGAGCCGTTGCTGTTCATCGCGTTGGTGGAGAGGAAATAGGTGTTTCCGTATCCGCCGGTGGCGATTACGACGGCGTGGGCGCCGAAGCGCTCCAGCTTGCCGGTCACGAGGTTGCGGGTGATGATGCCCTTGGCCTGTCCGTCGATGATGACCAGGTCGAGCATCTCATGCCGGGGATAGCTCTTCACCGTACCGGCGGCGACCTGACGGTTCAGGGCCGCATAAGCACCCAGGAGGAGCTGCTGACCGGTTTGTCCGCGGGCGTAGAAAGTACGGCTGACCTGCACGCCGCCGAAGGAGCGGTTGGCCAGGTATCCGCCGTATTCACGGGCAAACGGAACACCCTGGGCCACGCACTGGTCGATGATGGCTGCGCTCACTTCCGCGAGACGGTAGACATTGGCTTCGCGGCTGCGGTAGTCACCGCCCTTGATCGTGTCGTAGAAGAGGCGGTAGACGGCGTCGTTGTCGTTCTGGTAGTTCTTTGCGGCATTGATACCTCCCTGCGCGGCGATGGAATGCGCGCGGCGGGGAGAATCGCTGATGCAGAAAACCTTCACGTTGTAACCCAATTCACCGAGGGACGCAGCGGCGGACGCTCCGCCCAGACCGGTGCCCACGACGATGATTTCGAGTTTGCGCCGGTTGTTCGGATTGACGAGACGAAGCTGGGACTTGCGCTTGGTCCACTTCTCCGCCAAAGGTCCATCAGGAATCTTCGAGATTAATTTTTCGGCCATTTTTTCAAATATATTTGATTGATATTTCCGTTTTTCCAAACATCCTGCAATTTTAGTCATTTTTAGGCAAAACTGCAATTCAGGAAGCTGTTTCCTCTCTATATTTGTCGAAATTCTTTCGATAAATCCGCTCATACCGCTTCATCAGACGGTCATAGGCCGCCCCGTAGGCCGCGGCGGACATCCTGTCTTTCCGGGCGAAAAGGCGGATGAAACGCTTTTCAATGAAACGCTCGGTCCTGAAAAGGCACGCCTTCATCGCCGGATCTTCCTCCCGTCCTTTCCACTGCAGTCCCGTATCGGAAGCATAGCAATGATCATCCCTTGTCTTTTCCGCCGTTACGAAGGACGGAAGATGATCGGAGTCGAATACCTGCATGGGAACATATGCCGTCGTTCCCGGATAGCCCACACAGCCCCATACGACCGTGCCGGAAGGGTCGCTCCCGGCGGGAACCCCTTCGAAGACAAGGACGGCGGACGTAATGTTCCGGAGGATGGGAGCGCCGCTGCGGGAAATGGATCCGATCAGCTCGCGGTGGGTGAACACGCCCCGCCCGGCGGAATCCTCCGCAAGGGCGCCCAGGATGGAAGAGGCTTTCTCGAAACGGTCCACACCCCGGTGGTCTTCCGGCCGGCCGGTCCGCGTGAAGTTCGTCACCACCATGTATCCTTCCGGTTCCCGGGCGACATCGAACTTTGTCCAGGAATGGTTGTTCACTTCATAGTAGGCTGCACCGCCGGAGGCGTCGATCACGCCGAAATTGGCTTCCACACCCATCGGACGGGGGAGCGAATCCAACAGGTGCTCGAAATCCGACGTCGTGGCGCAGATTTCAAGCGCACGGAACATGACGAATCCTTCCCGGTCCATCCGGGAGGCGGGTACATCGTCATCCTTCAAGTCGTATGTCGCCGTATTCATGATGCAGAATCCAGCGGTGTTGGCGCCGCTCCATACTTCCCTCGGCGCCGGTCCGGCATCGGCGTTGACCAACCCGATGAACGCATACTTTTCTCCCCGGAACCACTGCATCCGGTTGTCGGTGTGGTCCGTATCCCGGTGCTTGAACATCACGGGACGGCCGGCGGCGTACGGACTTCCGGCGGAAAAGACGGCGGAAGTGCACGCCAGGGCGGGTACGACGAGGAAGAGTCCGGTTATGATGAGCAGGAATCTTCTCATAGATAATGAATTAGAATAGTTCTTCCTCCTGCGGGTCGAACAATCCGCCCTTGGGCATGTAGCGCTCCAGACCGAGGTGCTGATAGGCTGTTTCGGTGGCGATGCGCCCGCGCTGCGTCCGCTGGATGAACCCTTCTTTGATCAGGAACGGCTCGTACACTTCCTCGAAGGTGCCCTGGTCTTCGGAAATCGCCGTGGCAATCGTGCCGGCGCCCACCGGCCCTCCCTTGAACGTCGTGATGATGGTCCGGAGGATCTTGTTGTCGATGGCGTCGAGGCCGCGCTTGTCGATCTTGAGTTTGTCCAGGGCGTAACGGGAAATGGTGAGGTCGATGCGGCCGTCGCCGACCACCTGGGCGAAATCGCGGACGCGTTTCAGCAAGGAGTTGGCGATACGGGGCGTTCCCCGGCTCCGGAGGGCGATTTCATGGGCCGCATCCTCGTCGATGCCGATGCCCAGGATCCGCGAGGACCGGCGGACGATCTTGACCAATTCCGAAGTGTCATAGTATTCCAGGGCGCAATTGATGCCGAAACGCTCCCGCAAGGGAGCGGTGAGCAGGCCGCTGCGCGTCGTGGCGCCGACCAGCGTGAAGGGATTGAGGGCGATCCGGACCGAACGCGCCCCGGGACCCTTGTCGATCATGATGTCGATCACATAGTCTTCCATGGCGGAATAGAGGTATTCCTCCACATCCGGAGACAGCCGGTGGATTTCGTCGATGAACAGGACGTCACCGGTCTCCAGCGAAGTGAGCAGGCCGGCCAGGTCGCCTGGCCGGGCGAGCACGGGACCGGAGGTGACTTTCAGGTTCACCCCCATCTCCGCGGCGATGATGTGTGCCAGGGTCGTCTTGCCCAGGCCGGGAGGACCGTGGAACAAGGTGTGGTCCAGCGCTTCGCCGCGCATGCGCGCCGCCTTTATATAAATGTTAAGGTTGGAGACGATTTCTTTCTGGCCGGTGAAATCTTCCAGTTCTTTCGGCCGGATTATTCCGTCCAATTCCTTATCTTTGTCTGCATTTGTATCGTGGGGATCGAAATCAGCCATACGGTTTTCTCTTATCAATACAAATATATGTATTTATTTTTAATTTTTTGGTCGTCCTTATTGGGCTGTTGAAATGTTGATAACTTTTCAATTTATTGAAAATTAATTATTTATAATTTCATTATTATCCTTTTTTCCGGTGGATCGTCCGTGGATGCGGAAGTGGAAAGAAACGGCCGGAAATTTTTCACCGGAGTCGGACGGGTTATGAACAGGTTTATGCACGGGTTATGAACGGATTTTTCGGGAAAGTGTTGATAAGTGCGGAGCAGTCTGAAAAACTGCGGGAGGAATTGAGAGGAGGCCGGAACTTGTTCTGCAAGGGACTCTTCCTGTCCGCCCGCTGGTTCGTCGTATCCCAGTGCGCCGGTGACGGCGTGCACCTGGTCGTTCTGCCGGACCGGGAAAAAGCCGAATATTGCGCCGCCGACCTGTATCAGATCGTACGGGATGACATCGTTTTCTTCCTGCCGGACAGCGGGAAGGGCGTGGAGCGGAGCAACTACAAGTCCTCGCTGAGCGTCCAGCGGACGGCCGCGGTCGGAAAACTGATGCAATGGTCCGCCGGAGACGGTCCGCTCTTCCTCGTTACCTATCCGGAAGCCATTGAAGAACAGGTACCTGCGTCGTCTTTCATCCGAGAGCACATCCTCCGTCTGGAAAAAGGCATGGAGATTCCTTTCGACCGGATCAAGGAAACCCTTTCCGGGCAGGGATTCGAACGGGTGGACTTCGTGTCCGCGCCGGGGCAGTATGCCGTCCGCGGATCGATCATCGACGTGTTTTCCTATGCCTTCAACGATCCGTACCGGATATCCTTCTTCGGCAACGAGGTGGAGTCGATCCACCTGTTCGACTGCAACACCCAGCTTTCGAAGCAGGCGTGCGATGCGGCGGACATCTATCCCGACCTGGACGATTCTCCCCAGGAAGAACTCACATCCCTGTCCGCCTTCCTCCCGGAGGGAACTGTCATCTGGGCGGATGACGCCGACCTGTACATGGAACGTCCGTTCTACGGGGAACTCGACCGCTTCGTGCATGTCTTCCTGGAAAAGCCGCTGCCCCAGTCGCAGGCGGAGGTGATCACCTTCCGCATCGCTCCGCAGCCCGTCTTCCGGAAGAACTTCGAAATGCTCGCCGCCGACATCCGCCGTCACCAGGAATACGGATATACGGTTTATCTGCTGAGTGAGCGCAACTCGCAGGTGGAGCGGTACAAGTCCATTTTCCAGCAGAGCGCCGGCGTGATGCCTTCCTTTGTATGCGGGAAGAACATCCACGAAGGATTCATCGACCACGATGCGAAAATCTGCTGCTATACCGACCACGAGGTGTTCGACCGTTTCCACCGCGTGAAGATCCGCCGGACGGTGGAGAAGAGCGAGCAGCTGACGCTCAACGACATCGCGGCTTTCAACATCGGCGACTACATCGTCCATATCGACCATGGCATCGGCATCTTCGGAGGGCTCGTGAAGATGAAGGACGACAAGGGGCGTATGAAAGAAGTGGTGAAGCTGATGTACCGCGACGGAGACGTCGTATTCGTATCTGTCCATTCCCTGAACAAGATATCCCGCTTCCGCTCCAAGGAAGGGGAGGCTCCGCGCATCGGCAAACTCGGTTCGAAGAGCTGGCAGACGCTCAAGGCGGGTGCGAAGTCGCGGATCAAGGACATCGCCAAGGAACTGATCCAGCTGTACGCCAAGCGGAAAGCCTCGAAGGGATATGCCTATTCTCCGGACAGCTACCTGCAGGAAGAACTGGAATCCTCCTTCATGTATGAAGATACGCCGGACCAGGAGTCGGCCACGAAGGCGGTGAAACGCGACATGGAAGACACCAGCCCGATGGACCGCCTCATCTGCGGGGATGTCGGTTTCGGGAAGACGGAAATCGCCGTCCGCGCGGCTTTCAAGGCGGTGACGGACGGAAAGCAGGTGGCGGTGCTGGTTCCCACGACGATCCTCGCCCTGCAGCATTATACGACCTTCTGCGCCCGGCTGAAGGATTTTCCGTGCAGCGTCGACTATGTCAGCCGGCTGCGGACGCCCTCTGAACTGAAATCCATCCGGGAACGGCTCGCGAACGGCACGCTGGACATCGTCATCGGTACCCATAAGATTCTCGGAAAAACATTCGAATTCAAGGACTTGGGTCTGCTGATCATCGACGAGGAACAGAAGTTCGGGGTGTCGGCGAAGGAACGCCTCCGCTATTTGAAGTCGAACGTGGACACCCTGACGCTGACAGCGACGCCGATCCCCCGCACGCTCCAGTTCTCGCTGCTGGGCGCCCGCGATCTTTCGATCATCAGCACGCCGCCGCCGAACCGGATTCCGGTGCAGACCGAAATCATCCTCTTCAATCCCGAGGAAATCAAGGGAATCCTCAATTACGAGCTCAACCGCGGCGGACAGGTTTTCTTCATGCACAACAAAGTGGAGGAACTGCCGGCGATCCACGACATCCTGCACCGGCTCGTGCCGGACGCATCGATCTGCGTCGCCCATGGACAGATGGAGTCGAAGGAACTGGAAAACCGGATGCTGGATTTCATCCGGGGCGACTACGACATCCTCCTCTGTACGACCATCATCGAGAACGGGTTGGACATCCCCAATGCGAACACGATCCTGATCAACCAGGCGCAGAACATCGGCTTGAGCGACCTGCACCAGCTGCGCGGCCGTGTGGGGCGTTCCAACAAGAAGGCGTTCTGCTACCTGATCGTCCCGCCGCTGGTCAGCATCACGGAAGACGCGCGCAAGCGCTTGAAGGCCATCGAGGAATTCTCCGACCTGGGCAGCGGATTCAACATCGCGATGCAGGACCTCGACATCCGCGGCGCCGGCAACCTGCTGGGTGCCGAACAGAGCGGCTTCATCATGGACATGGGATATGAAACCTATCAGAAGATCCTGATGGAGGCGATGGAGGAACTCGGCGTCGAAACGGGCTATACGGGCGGTGTCACGGAAGATACGTTCCGGGTGGACTGTACGGTGGAAACCGACCAGACGGCCTTGATTCCGGATACCTACATCGACATTCCGGCGGAGAAGATCCGCATCTACAAGCATCTGGATTCCCTGCTGGACGAGCGCGAACTGGACCGGCTGCGCACGCAGCTGGAAGACCGTTTCGGGCCGCTGCCGCCCGAGGCGGACAACCTGTTCGACGTCGTAAAGGTGCGGAATGCGGGCGGGCGGCTCGGATTCGAGAAAATCATCATCAAGAACGGCATGATGATCTTCTTCTTCCTGTCCAACCAGATGTCGCCGTATTTCCGGTCCGAGACGTTCGAAGGCATCATCCGCCGGCTGGATGCGCTGGGAGGGAGTTTCATCCTCAAGCAGACGGAAGGAAAACTGAAAATCGTCACGCGGGGCGTGGAATCGATGGGCGCCGCGCTCGCCACATTGAGAAAATTGCAATAAAATGCCTAACTTTGACTGCTGATCCGCAGGAAGCATGTCCCATCTGCTGGTAGAAATAGGAAATACCGCGCTCAAGGCGGTGTGGGCCGACGCAACGACGCTGGGCCGGATGTTCCGGTATCAGGGCGAAGACATGGCCGGATTCATCCTTTCCCT
>JAEEGL017057566.1_pt1 | contig 14156 bp, 6 predicted proteins | sample 9134231 | NCBI WGS metagenome assembly JAEEGL01 (sample SAMN16246548, study PRJNA631951) | gut metagenome | biome: gut microbiome; feature: rumen; material: fiber-attached | host: Bos | place: Iran: Karaj | collected 2018-10 | reverse complement strand
CAGTGCGGGGTGCCCGAACCTCCTTTCTTTACTGCATTTCTGGGCTTTTCCTCCACTCGTTCGAGTCCCGTCTCGCGCTCTTGAGTAAAAGAAGAGATGTCCGAAAGGATGTCTCTTTTTTGCTCAAAGTTGATCCATTTTCTTCGATATTTCAGGATCAGCAAGCAGAGTCTACAGGAGCAATTGGATATAGTATTTTGGTCAGAAACCGTTCCGGTTGATTGCCGAGTGCGGTGGGTCCTTCCAGCCAGATCAAACGCAGTGGTCCCGTTACGTTTAAATGGTTCTCTTTGATATAGTTCTCTAATTTTTTCATAGGGGTCAGCATTTTTTCATACGGGCCGCGAAATGCCAAACCCACAGCAGCAGTTTCTTCCAAAACATATCGATTCGGTCCGTCATAATCGTCATTCATAGCTACCAGATTTAAAAAGGTATATCCCGCGCGGCTCTGTTCAAGAAGCAATGACATAATGGAAGGTCTGTCGGTGTTATTCACATGACTTTCATTTGTTTTGACGGCTTGCATGAATGTCCGTCTGAACTCTTCTGCAATTTCGGAAAAACTGTTGCTTTGCGCTTTGCCGGCGTAGAATACCTGTTTTGGCAGCACCGTAAATTCTATGTTAAAGTCAGGGCTTTTCTTTGTGCCGCGTTTGCGCTGCTTTAATTCACTGATCCGATCATTAAGCTGATCGCGGAGCATTTCGAATCTTTTGATATAGATATCCGTTTTGGAAGGGTCGTTTAAGTACTCGTTGATCTCTATGAGTGATAACCCCAGGCTCTGCAGTGTCTTTAAGGAATTGATCTTCCTGATATCCTCCAGCGTGTAATAGCGGTATCCGCTTTTTTCATTCTTGATGACAGGTGATATGATGCCTGCTTCTTCATAAACCAGAAGCGCTTTTCTGGTCACATCACAGATCTTTTTCATTTCTCCGATCTTATACAGGGTGTTCGGCCCATTTTCATTTATTTTGTCCCATTGCTCGTATGAAGTTTTGTGCTTATTATTCATTCTGATCCCCTTTCAAAAAAGGTGTTGACTTGACCCCTAAGGGACATGATATGCTCCTATTATAGATAGTCTTTAACCATTATGCAACGTTTAATTACTCTTAGATATCGGCGAGAAGTTTTTAAAAAGAAGGGCATCCGGCCGGATGCCCTTTTGTTCACTCCTAATGTTTTTAAGCGGTTCTTTTCCTATTCTACGACCGAAATCCTGATCTGTACGGACTGTCCGTCGGCAGCAACAGCATAGATCGTTGCCATTTGTCCTTTCGCGGCCTTCCTGTCTACGGTGATCTTACCGTTTTTATCGACCTTGATGACATCCGGTCTGGAACTCCTGAAGGAAACACCGGCTTCTGTAGACTTCTTGTAATCCGTGTACAGCTTCTTTCTTGTCTTGTCTGTTTCATCGCCGGCGATTCCATTGATACTCACGATCGCCTTCAGGCTCATCTTGCCTCCGGCTTTCAGTCTGCTGCGGTACTGCCCGGATTTGACGAGTTCTACCTGTCCCAGACGGTTTGTCGTTGTGGTGGTCTGCAGTTTCAATCCGGTTACGTTTCCGCGGATCGTGATCGTGCAGCTCACCTTCTTCTTTGTACCGTCCGTTGTAACGCCTGTAAGCTTTACGGTGCCGGGAACCAGTGCCCGGATGGCAAGTGCTTCTCCGGCCTTTGTGGTCACGGCTTTGCCCGGCGCATTAAACAGACCTGTTTTTGCCAGTCCCTCATGCGGGATCGCTGCAAGTGAAACATTTTCATTATTCACCGACCATTCGATCGACGGATCCGTTGCAAATGACGGCAGAATGGCCGATATACTGACTTTTCCATACTGTGACCCCTTCTGCGTTCCGAGGGTCAGCTTGGATTTGTCGAGTGAGACCTTTGTTACCGGAGCAAATACTTCCACATCAAACGAGACTGCCGGAGCCGTTCCTCCTTCCGCTTTCGCATCTGTGGAAACGGCTGTGATCCTGGCCGTTCCAGGTGCAACAGCTTTTACAACGCCCTTCGGTGAGACGGTTGCCACTTCCGGATTGGAAGAGGTCCATGCAAGCGTTGTTTTTGCCTTGTTTTTCCCGTCTGAAGATAAGAAGGCAGTCTTAGCCGAAAGCGTCTTTCCGACTGCAAGCCTGTTTGCCTCTGTTACAGAAAGGTTCTTGAGCTCTATTCCCGTAACCGAAGGGGTTACCGTTACCTCGCAGGAGGCGGAAGGATGCTTTGCCTCTCCTCTTACAGTCACCGTTCCGGTGGCCGTGGCTGTAATCGTGGCTTTTCCCGGCTTTAAACCGACAATTTTACCGTTTGAATCAACCGTTGCCACATTCTCATCGGAACTGGACCATGTATATCCTTCCACATCCGGATTGACGGGATCGAGCGTTGCAATCAGTGATGCCTTATTTCCTTCCCCTATGGTCAGTTTTCTGCTTGAGACCTTGATGCTCTTAAGCGGGTTTTCCTCTTTTACGGACACCTTGCAGATCAGCGTCTTCTCATAACCGTATGCTTTGACGGTTACGGATACCGGGATATTGTTGGCAGGTCTGGCCTCAGCCGTTACAAGTCCTGTGTCATCAACCGAAAGATACATCTGATCCTCCGTAGCTCTCGAGCAGGTTATGTTTACACCCGTAGCCTCCTGTCCCGGAACGGCTGATGTGATAACAGGGAGAATCTGCAGAGTCTTTCCGGGCCCGTCTTTTAAGCTCACTGTACCGGAATTCATATTCAATGCTACGCTCTTCACGGGAACATAGACCATGATCTCTTCCGATATGGCTTTTACATGTAAACCGGCACTGTTGGTTGCCACACTTTCCGCAACTACTTTGATTTTTCCTTCCTTCAGGCCTGTAAGTACACCCTTGGGTGAAATGGTCGCGATATCGGAACCATCTGCTGTTTCGTCGTCAGCTTTTACGACTGACCAGACCATATTTGTATTGGCGGGTATTGTATCCCCCCAATTGACATCCATTGCAAGTGTCTTTCCGGCCGCAAGATCCTTTGCGTTTTCTTTCGTCGTTAAACTGCAGCTGTATGGCAGTTCGTTACCTGCAGTAAAACTGCAGACTGCTTTTTTCCCGGATCCGTCCGCTGCTTCGGCGGTAATTTTGGCACTACCCTGTTTCCAGGCCGTGATCGTGACCTCATGAAGATCCGAGATATAAGTGACCTTTTTGCCCTCGCGATGATATTCAGGAAGCAACTCTCCATTGCTGTCACGTATGCCTAAGACACTCGAATCACTCGTGCTCCATTTGATCGTCTCCGAAGCCGTAAACGGCAGTATTGCTGCAGTAAGCTTCATCTCCTCATACTTACATAATGTATACTTCTTCTGATCAAGCGTCAGAGATGTTACCGCCTCTGTTACCACCACACTGCACTGGGCAGACAGATTCTGTCCGGTTGCCGTGATCTGCGTATATCCCGCAGCTATTGCTGTCACCTTACCGTTCTGATCCACTTTTGCCACATCCGGATCGGAACTCGTCCAGGTCACATTTGCATTCGTAACGTTCTCGTATTTCGGAACCAGCGTAAAGGATTTACCGGGAGTCAGTTTTTTGGACCCGATTGGATCGTTTTTCCCTTTTTCGCAAAGGCTCATCGACTGTTTGTAATAACTGATATGGAAGCATATACAATGATCCACGTTACCAATGCTGTAATTCTGCATCTGGACATATATCGTACATGTTGTGCTGTCCGCATCCGGATCTCTGGGTTTTACCTGATACTCGAAAATATTGTCATGATGCCCTTCCTGCTTACACCCGTATGGCTGATGTATGTATATTTCTCCGCAGTCTTCCGGCAGATACTCTGAAAAATCTATGGAATCATGTAAGTCATCAAAACTCCGGCAATACCTCGTAATATAATAATCCCAGGTGCGAAGGCTATCCGATTCAGATATTCTGAATTCCACTTCCTTTTCAGGGAACGAATAGTTGCCGGTTTCCGCAGGGTAGATGCGTACTTTTCCTGTACCGACGTTTAAATTGTCGGTCACTTCGTACAAATAATCCCGTTCATAAACCAGCGTTTCTCCGCCCGCTTCTTTTACCGTGAATTTCGGGTTGATCGCTTTTCCGGTAAATGTTTGTGCTGCGATCGTGGTTGTTACGGTTGTCTGCTTCTTAGCGATCGTAAACTCTTTTGTTGCCTGACCGGTGCAGTTGCCGCCTGCCTTTGCTGTTACCGTAAGAGTATACGTACCGGCATCGGTTTTCGTATTACCTGTGACTTCATATTCAGAAGCATCTAAGACATTCTCTCCAAGCTTCACCGCAACATTCTGCGTCTGCGCACTTCCGTTGTAAGTAAGCGCATTTACCGGCACGATCTCTGCATCCTGAAGGTTTGCTTTGGAAACAGAGAATAAACAGGTTTCTTTATCTTCGGACAACACATAGTTTCCGGCACTTTCTCCGTCAAGAGCCGCTTTTGCAACATATCCTGTCCCGGTACCTGTCTTTGTCACCGAAACCATTGCGCTGACCGTATCTCCCACAAGAACTCCTGTCAGTACTGCTGTCGGGTGCTGGCTTGTGCCGTTATATACAAAACTTCTGTCATCACTCCAGGTGATGTCTAAAGGCTTTTTTTCAACCTTCAGCCTGATATAGGTTGTACTGCCTGAAGAGCTGCCCTCCGGTGTATACGTAGCTTTGATAAGCGTTTCGCCTGCGCTCTTGATCGTTACTTCTCCTGTATTAGGGTCTATGTCTGCAACCAGCCTTTTCGTACTCTCCCAATTCAACTTACCTGTACCTGTTCCCGGGTATGTAACTGTTGCCTCAAGAGGGAAGGCTTCATCCCCATAGGTTACCTTCCGGTTTCCTCCGACAATTACGACATCTGCATCTTTCGTCGGAAAACTCATGATAATTACCGTTTCGACTTTATCGTTATGGTTATCATCACCTTTTAACGAGATTTCGAGTTCTGCTGTGGTATACAATTCTTTGGCGTTCGTGCTTACGATCAGCCTTGTGCCCTCTATGCGCGGAGTACCTTTGATTAACCCGCTCCCATCATTTTTAATGCTTACCGTCTGAGAATATGTCCATCCTTCAGGCAGTATCGGAAGCGTAAAGGTTGCATCGTTTGTAGCTTCACCGGCAATCACCGTATGCGATCCTCCGAGCGATCCATAGAAGTCCTCTTTTGCGATGCTTACTTCAATCTTCTGCGGCTCTGTATCCTTATGGTTTTCATCTCCCTTTATCATATACCAGACGGCATAATCTCCCGCATTCTCTGCTTTCGGGAGTTCGAGACCATAACTCTCAATTTCCGGTGCCTCCGCATCTTTACCCGTTTTGGCATAGTATAAAGTTCCGGCTGCAGCACTGCCTGCTTTGACAAGCACCTGAGGAGCCTTATTGTATTTAAGTGACTCCCTTGCCGCCGGCGCCGTTTCCAATATGGAATCCGCCTTCCTTATGGTCACAGTGGCCGATCCTGTTATTGCCTCACTGCCGGGAGCGGTGATCTGATAGTATACCGTCAGAGGGCTTTCGGGAACATTGGTGATCTTCGGACTTTCCGTTAAGTTATATTTCCCTTCACTTGTTCCGTACTTAACCACGGCTCCGTATACGGGGTTTTGGACATCTACCGTGATGCCATGCGCCTGTCCGTCATAGACGCCGTCATAACCTGTGACGTTTGAGCGGACACCCAACAGCACAGGTTCGCTCACATAAGATGTTTCATAAACGGGATTTTCATCCATCGCGAAAACATATATGTTAAAATCACCCGTTATAGAATTGTCGAGGTCAAACCAGCCGGTTCCTTTCAGCTTAAAAGTTGTCATGTCAAGCTTTTCACATTGCAAAAGATTTGCACCGTCACTCCAGCCGTTTTCCGTCCATGTGCCATCCGTGACAACAGCCATCACGCAATCCGGATCGGATGTGTTGCTTTTATCTGAAATGGAATACGGGATCTCTACTTTTCTCCCACCGGATACATCGTATATTCCTGCCGGATCCGTGAACTCGAATTGCAGATCTTTATCCGGAATCGCGAATGTATATCCGGCTCCATTGTTATTGTCCAGTGTAAGCACAACGGATGACAGATCAAGGTTAAACGCAGGACTGACCGAAAAACAGTCTGCCTCCTCTACCTGCACTAATTCGCGTGTCGGTTCGAAATAATACGGATACGCTCCCCCGCACTGATTATCCATACATATATATTTGTCTTCCCCGTACTGGCGTAACAGGATGTAACGGCCGTACCCTTTTTGTGTCAATGCCGGGGCTGACTGATGTCTGAGACGCTCATAGCTCTTCACCGATTTGGGATATCCGTAATTCTCGTTACAATAGTCTTCCGGATCAAGCAGGAATACCTTATCATGATCCAATTCTGTATAGTTAGGATTCCAGCCGATCACCGCGGAAGGTACACTCCCTGTCGTAAGCGGATGCGAGGCTATCGTGCTCGGCACCATGGCATCCTGCTCAATTGCCGTAAAGTGCCCTCCGGTAAGGAACCCTTCGCCGTTGAGAAAGCTTCTGGCCTTACTTTCCGGCCACGAATGAACATCATCAGGCCCAAGAGCCGAGAACAGGAGGAAGGTATCGCTCTCTAAGAGCATGGTCTTTGCGTCCGGATCCTCCGGATTGTAACCGGTCGCTGCCGTATCCAGCACCCTGTACGCGGACGGCACAATGGCATTCCGGCCTGCCTCTTCCGGAATTCTCCCGAAGTATACTTTGTCTCCCTTCCAGTCCCTCCATGTATCCGTTGAATTCTCTTCCGGAAGATCGGGTTTATGGATGATCCCTTCCGGTCCAAGACCTGCGACACTTTTATCCGCGATACGCACGTACAGATGAACAGCCAACGGATCTTTTCCATTCGTATATCCTACGGACAGATCAAGTTTTGCGTTAGCCTTGGCGTTTACATTGACTGCGTTCCCGGATACTTCAACCGTCAGATCATTCTGACCGGCTATTACTTCATCAAGGGTTAGTTTTCCGCCATCTTCAATATAACCGGACAGGTCGATGGATGTTGTGACCCCCTGCTTAACATAGGAATGTAAAGTGATCCCATCATCTGCGCCCGGGTATGATAATACTGCCGCGATCCGAATGTTATATGGTGCGCCCACCGTGTCGGTCGCCGAAAGGAATATGTTGGCTCGTCTCCCGGAAATAAATCCGGCTTTGACATTGAGATTCAGCTCATCGCCGCTTATTGTGGGATCCCCGGCCAAAATGCCCTCCGGATCCTCTACATTTACAACCTTTTTATCTTTTGCAATATACCGGCTTAAGTCAATCCTGTTGATACCCGGCCTGACGCTGACGGGTTCGACAGCTTCCTCACGAACAGGGCAGACTTCTGCAGGAATTCCCGCAAAGTCTGTCTCGTATGCACCATTCTTATCCATCGCAAACAGATAGATATGATAGCTTCCGGTCCCCTCATAAGGCGTCAGGTACTTATCATCCAGTTCAAATGTAAAATCCCCGGTATTTTCCGTCAGGACCATTTCTTCAACCTGAGGAGGAGCGTAAGTGGCATCATTGCTGTTAAACTTATATAAACTATCAATCCGGTTTCTGTTCCAGCCGTTTCCAACCCAGTCTATCGGTGTGACGATGGCAACAAGTGTATTCGCATCATTCTCTTCGCTGTAATCCGCAACCGCATAAGGGATCGTTACGGTTGTTTTACCATTATCAACCGTATATGTCGGCGTATCGATCACGCTCGCTTCCAGACCATCATCCAACAGCGTCAGCGTATATTCCGCACCATGTTTTCCTGCTCCCGGGGATGACTCCGTTGAGATCAGGGATTCGAATACAACAGACTCTGCAGCAATGTTAAACGCAGGACTGACGCCGTATGTAGATGTATTCGAAACATCTTTAATCTTTCCATCGGAGGATACATATTGCGGACGGCCGTTCGTATAACCCCTGTCCCGTAACCACCAGTCGGCCGCGTTTCCGTTCGGACCCCTCTTTACGATTGTAGCGTTTCCGGTGATTGCGTCGTGGTACCCGTATTTTTCTTTACGAATTTGATCGTTTACTATCTCAGTGCGGTCTTCCAGCTCGGTTTTTCCGAGTATAAAAATCTTTTCATTGATCGGGCCGTAATTTGATGCATTTATCGTGTAGTTCTCGTATGACTTGCCGCGGAAACTCTCATTGCTTACGATAATGGCATCCTTTTCCAATCCGCTGAATACCCCGTCCTTATCAAGGAAGCCTTCCCCGTTCAGATCATTTCGAAGGGAGGATGTACGCCATCCGTTCACGCGCCAGTCATTATCTGAGGTGTAATCAAACAGAATCCTGTCACTGTCAAGAAACATCGTTGCACGGTCCCGGCTGAACCTGAACGCTTCGTTATCATGATCATGAGTAGGGCCGTAGATTGCATCATCAGGACGTTCATACAGTTTAAGCACCCGGTATCTGACCGGTTCCCCTTCATATTTCCCATACCATACATAACTTCCTGTCCAGGAATTACCGGCGGAACTCGCTTCTTTGGGATCTCTGATGGCGTTGGTCGAAGGCCAGACGATCGTCTTCGTGGCGTTCGGATCCATGTCAGCATCGCCCGTCAAATACTCCGTTTCATCGTCTTCACCGACAGGAAGCTCCTCTTCCAGGTCTTCCGCATCATCCTGATTGCCGGCTGTGTCTTCGATATTTTCAGGCTCTTCCCATGTTTCCTCTTCAGAAAGCGTTTCCTCATCCGGTGAGCTCTCTGCTTCTTCCATAATGAGCGCTTCATCCTCTTCTTCGTCCACGAAAACAACCGGTTCGGGCTCTTCCGAAACCGTTGCATAAACCGTCTCCGGTACATAAGCCGCCAGCAATGCTGCCGCCAGTGTCATTGTCAGAAACCTTCTGCTGATGTCTTTTACCCTGTTCATGATCTCTTTCCTCTCTGATTCTTTTTGGGGTGTGCCAAGAGCCATCGGCGCAATGGTTCCGCCCCCGTAAACTCATATATTTAAGTATAACAAACGCCTTCGCAGCAGGCAATGTAACATAGTTGTTCGTTTTTTTTATTTGAAGCGCAGTGTAGTGACATTCCTTGTGATATGTGATATAATAGCTCTTGATTTTTGTTACAAAGCAACAAGTCGGCAGGGTAAAAATATGAAAGGAAGAAAACAGTGAAGCGGAAAGTACCAATCTGGGTAACTTCAGTTCTGATCTTCGCCTCGATAGGATGTATGGCGCTCGGCATCTATCAGGGAGAACTGGATATAGTCCTGAAAAAAGCGATCAATATCTGTATGGAGTGTATCGGCCTTGGCTAAAAAAGCGGCAGCACTCAGAAAATGTGTCCAGGCCGGATGGGGAATCCTGACGAACGCCTATGTAAAAGGATTTCTGCCCGGTGGATCGCCTATTTACAAAGGTGATCTGAAAAAGATCTGTGTTCCCGGCATGAACTGCTATTCCTGTCCCGGTGCTCTGGGCTCGTGTCCCATCGGTTCCATGCAGGCGGTTTTTGACGGAAGACACCGGAAGTTTGCTTTTTATGTGGTCGGATACTTAGCGCTCATCGGATTGATCGTGGGTCGTTTTGTCTGCGGCTGGCTGTGCCTGTTCGGCCTGATCCAGGAACTGCTGTATATGATCCCGACACCGAAACTGACGATCCCGAAAAAGATCGATCAGCCTTTGCGATACTTAAAGTACCTGATCCTTTTCGTGATGGTATTCGCACTGCCGTTTTTCGTACGCTCGAAAGTCGGAGTCGGCGAACCCTTCTTCTGCAAGTATATCTGCCCCGTGGGAACGCTGGAAGGCGGTATTCCCCTTGTTCTTTTAAACGATGCGATGCGCAGCACTTTGGGATGGCTCTTCAGATGGAAATTTTTCCTGTTGATCGTTTGCATCCTGTCTTCGATCTTCATCTACCGGCCGTTCTGTAAGTACATTTGCCCGCTGGGTGCTTTTTACGGACTGTTCCAGAAAGTAAGTCTGGTGCGTATGCATGTGGATGAGAATGCATGCGTAAACTGCGGTCTTTGCGCGAAAACCTGTAAGATGAATGTGGACCCTGCGAAGAATCCTAACAGCGGCGAGTGTATCCGATGCAGGGAATGCATAAATGCGTGCCCGAAACACGCGCTTTCCATGGGAATCCGTGAAAAAGCGCTTCGGGTGTCAAAAAGCGAACAAAAGTAAGAGTTTGGAGGAGAAAAATGAAAAAATCAATGAGAGTGACTGCCATACTGCTAGTGCTATGCATGTGTTCGACTCTTGCAGGCTGTGGCAAAAAAGACGCAGGAAATGCGAAAAACAGCAAGCCTGTCAAGGTTGAAAGCGATTGTGACTATTTCTGCCCCGGTGCAGGATTCGGCTTTGATCTGCCGGAGAACATGAAGCTTTCAAACGGATTTATAGAGATAAAAGATATCGGCGACATAGATTATGACAGCGGTGTTATGATGGGCTGGCCGACATACTATGATATGACAGAAGAAGAGTATTACGCATCAGACAGTGAAACAATAGGTTCTCTACTTCATGCCGGTACCTCTTTCAACGTAATGTGCGTAGAAGGTGTTAATTCGGAAGAGGAAGCAAAAAACAAAATGCTGGCCACGGTAGAAAAAATGTATGGAAAAGTTTCTGACGAGGACAGACAATCCGTTGTTGATTACAAAATGCTTCATCAGGAAAACGGCTATGTCTGGCTTTGGAAAATGGACGACAGGTCAACGGGCCTTCGTGATGAGAGCACTGAAGAATACAATGCTTTCTATGATGCCTCTGAAGAGATACTCAATAATCTGAAGTATTACACGCCTAATGTATGGTCCGGTACGGAAGAAGGAACAGCCCTTTCTTTTGAAACCATCGATCTTGAAGGTAATCCGGTAAAATCCGAATCCCTTTTTGCCAATAACAAGGTGACGATGATCAACATCTGGGCCACTACCTGCGGTCCTTGTATCGAAGAGATGCCTGAACTTGAAGAGATGAATAAAGAATTTCAAGCCAAAGGCGGAGCGATCGTAGGACTTGTTGATGATGTGTGGGTAAATAATACCAAGTATCTGGATGAAGCAAAGGCTATCGTCAGCGATACCGGCGTGACATATACAAACCTGTGTGCATGGGACGGATTCGATGATATGCTTGAGGCAGTCGGAACTCCCACCACATATTTCGTAGACAGTCAGGGAAAGATCCTGGGCGATGCTGTTCTGGGAGCTAATCCCGCAAAATACAAAGAACTGATGGATCAGTATCTGTCACAGGCAAAATAGCAGAGAGCTTTTCCGATCATGAATCCCGTTCATACGAAGCCGGTCCTGCAAGATCATTGATCACTTCACCTGCAATGATCAGGCCGGCTACGGACGGGGCAAACGCGGTGGAACCGGGGATGGCCCTGCGCATTGTATCTTCCTTGACAGACAGATCTTGTACAGGATTCACCGGTTTTTCTTTTGAGTAGACGACCTTGAGCGAATCGATCCCTCTTTTTCTGCATTCATGACGCATGACCTTGGCCAGCGGGCAGACGGAAGTCTGATAAATGTCCGCCACTTCAAACAGATCCGCATGTACCTTGTTGCCGGCGCCCATGCAGGAAATGACCGGTACCAAAGCGTTCTTTGCTTTTTCGATGATCGCAAGCTTTCCCGTTACCGTATCGATCGCATCCACTACATAGTCATATTCGTGAAAATCAAACTGATCCTGTGTTTCGGGAAGGAAGAAGGTCTGATAAGTTCTGACCTTACAGTCCGGGTTGATCTCAAGGATCCGCTCCCTGGCAACATCCACCTTGTATTTCCCGACTGTCTTTTCCGTTGCGATGATCTGGCGGTTGATGTTTGTAACACAGACCTTGTCATTGTCAATAAGGTCCAAAGCGCCGATCCCGCTCCTTGCAAGCGCCTCGACCACATAACCGCCCACGCCGCCGATCCCAAACACGGCAACATGGGAAGAGGCAAGTCTTCCCATCGCTTCTTCACCGTATATCAGTTGTGTTCTCGAAAACCGGTTCAGCATGAATTTATTCTAACACGGTTTCTCATGAATGCAATGAAATAAAAATCACAAGGAGTATACTGTTATGAGAAAAATCAAAATGATCCTTTTGACCCTGATACTTTCTTCTCTTGCCGCAGTGATCTTTGCCGGCTGCTCAAGTGTCAGCGTATCCGTGGACACCAATCCTGACGATGAATCCGCCGGGGTCGCAAAAGCGGAAGTACCTGCCCCTCCATATTTTGCCAAGGGAGTGTATGTGAACTACGCCGAAGGCGCAGACGAATCTGCCAAAACCTATTTCTATGTCTTCACCGAGGATACCTACGGACATACGGAAGACGGGGAGCATGAAGGCATGGGCCTTCCTTTTGACACCAGGCAGAGTGACGGGGAAGTGAAGTTCTGGTTCGGCGGTGCGGATGAACCGGCAGAAGTGCTGAAGATCACTGCAGTACAAGACGGAAAGATCTACGGCTATTTTGAAGGAACAGAAGACCGTCCGCTGATATTCGAGCGAATGGATGATCTGGATCCCGATACGTTCAGCAGCGAAAACTACGTGAACGGTCCGGAAAACAGTGTATATCATGATGCAAACGGTTGGAGCGTCAGATATGATGCAACAAAATTTGAGATCAGCCAGGACGGTCCGCAGGTCTTTATCGTTTATACCGGAGAATCGGCAGGCACGAACATGATCACGGTGACTTATACCGTTGATGATAACGGAAAAGATGCGATCAAAAAGCTTGGCGAATCCTGGAGTGACAAGACCGAGTACTCCGAAGCGCCGTTTCCCGGAGCTCCGGATGTAACAGGCTACTGGGCAGTGCTTCCTCCGGAAGAAGACGGTTCCGGTCTCTATATGACGGCGATCGGCAGGGATTATATGGACGGTGCGCTGATCTTTGAACTCACCGGACATAACGGAGAAGATGAAGAAATGAACATGGAAGTATCCGATCAAATGGCTTCCGTCATCGATTCCCTTACCTGGACAACAAATGAGTAAAAAGACTTCCAAAAGAATACTCGGCCTCTTTGCCATATTAATCATGATGCATCACCTGGCGCAGAAGACTTCGGCGTTTTGGATTCCCGATGTCTATCGTCAGCCGGGACTCGGTGCTTTTGTTCCGATCGGTTATCCGGTCGTTTCTTTCTTCTTTTTCTGCTCCGGTTACGGTCTGATCAAACAACTTCGCAAAAAAGAAGATTACATGAACGGCTTTCTCATCAGAAGACTGAACCGTCTCCTGCTGGTCTTCGTATTGACGCAGATCATTTTTCTTCTCGTCAGGTTTGCATTTGAGGCAGTGGATCTTCCCCTGAACCCGTATTCCTGGTTTGTGTATACGATCCTGATCCTGTATGTCGGATTCTTTCTGATCTATCGCAAAAACAGGCGCACCGATCTGCTTTTCATGGCCTTATGGATCCTTGGTTACAGCGTTGTCTGCCACATCCTTGTGACCGGAAACTGGTGGATCAACACAGCTCCGGTTTTTCTGCTCGGGATCTATGCGGCAGATCATGAGGAAGGGGCATTTTTGAACCATAAGGTGCGTCCCGTCTTTCGATATGTGCTCACAGGCTTGGTCCTGACCGGTTCCTTCCTTCTTGCAGAAAATGCAGCTCACATCGGACAACTTCTTAAGATCGGGGATTACGGGATCGTCAATTTTAGTCAGCTTCTTTTGCAGATCATTGCAGCTTCTGCTTTCAGCCTGCTTGTTTTTTGGATCGCCTCTTCCATCAAAGAGGATACCGGTAACAGAGCTTTGCACGCTTTGCAAAATGTTCTCTCATTTTACGGCGGAATGACTCTGGAATTCTATCTGATCCACGGTCTGTTCGTTCAGCTTTTCAGTCATCATTTTATCTATGATTCCAATCCGCCGGTTCTTTATATCCGGAATGTGGCGCTCTATGTTCTGATCGTTCTTGTACTGTCCACCGCCGCCGCCTTTCTGCTTAAGAAGGTCTGTGATCTTATGGGTGATTTTTATAGATCTTCCGAAGGATTCCGGAAATTCTGCAGGGACATGAAAAGATTTGCGGTTGTGCTTCTGCTGTTCTTTCTTGTCATCACGGTTGTCTACTCCGT
>JAEEGL015656933.1_pt1 | contig 14156 bp, 7 predicted proteins | sample 9134231 | NCBI WGS metagenome assembly JAEEGL01 (sample SAMN16246548, study PRJNA631951) | gut metagenome | biome: gut microbiome; feature: rumen; material: fiber-attached | host: Bos | place: Iran: Karaj | collected 2018-10 | reverse complement strand
GGCAGCCCGTAATGGATGGATTTTCGGGCGGTCATGCCCGCCCCTACAAACAAACCGAAAGGTTTTACGTTTCAGGAACATGGATTCAATCGTTCATCGTTCATCATTCATCGTTCATCATTCATCAAACAGAACGCCAAACTGAAATTTGAACCTTCCCGCAGAGATCCTGATTTTTCACATAAGGGAAAACAAACCATGGACGAACTGCGCATATACCCTGAAAAGACGTACCAGACCTTTGATCGCTTCGGCGTGAGCGGCGCGTGGTGGGCGCAGGTTGTGGGCGGCTGGGACGAGACCGACCCCGCCTCCGGCAAACCGAAGCGCGAACGCGTGGCAGAACTATTGTTCAGCCCCGAAAAGGGCCTGGGCGTGCGGTGCTACCGCTATAATCTGGGCGGCGGCTCCGCGCAGAGCGGAAAAGGCAGTTTTTCCATGCCCTGCCGCCGGGCCGAGAGCTTCGATGCCGGCAAAAACGAATACGACTGGAGCCGGGACGCAAACGCCCTGTGGATGCTGCGGCAGGCCGTGAAAGAAGGCGCGGACGAGGTGATCTTTTTCGTGAACTCCCCGCCCGAGCGCTGGACGAGAAACGGCAAGGCCCATCTGGATAAACCCCTTCGCACCAACCTGCCGCGCAGAAACTACGAAAAATATACAAACTACTGCCTGACCTGCGCGGAGCATTTTCTCAGCGAAGGGGATCCCGGTGAAATACCTCTCCCCGGTGAACGAGCCGGTGTGGGTGTGGACCGGCGGGCAGGAGGGCTGCCACTACCGCCCCGGACAGGTGCGGCGGCTGATGCGCACGTTCGCCGCCGAAATGGACAAACGCCCGGCGCTGAAGGAACTGAAGCTCTCCGGCGCGGAGAACGGCGATATCCGCTGGTTCAACAAGACCTATACCCGCATCATGCTGGGCGACAAAAAGATACGTTCCCGCACGGACGCGGTGGACGTGCATTCGTATTTTTTAACGCCGAACATCCCGGTGATAAAGCATTTTATCAAAAACCGCACGGCGTACCTCAAACGCTTCCGCCGGTATCTGGACCGGAAATACCCCGGCGCGGCTGTAAAGACCAGCGAATGGACGCATATGCAGGGCGGGCGCGATTACGGCATGGATTCCGCGCTGGAGCAGACGAAGATCATTTTAGAGGACCTTACGGTGCTGAACGTTTCTTCGTGGCAGCTGTGGATCGCGGTATCCAACGTGGATTACTGCGACGGCCTCATCTATGAAAACGACGGCCCCCGCACCTTTGAAACGACCAAGCGCTATTACGCCTTCGGCAATTTTACGAAATTCATCGAGCCCGGCAGCAAACGCTGCGAGATTTCCGTCCCGGAGGGCGTTACGGCGGCGGCCTTTACCAAAGACGGCAGGCAGACCGCGGTGCTGATGAACCCCGGCGATACGAAAACGCTGAAGCTGCCGGAAGATGCAACCGCCGTTTATCTGACGGACGAAACGCACGGCCTCGCCGAAATCGAAACGCAGGGCGCGCTGACCCTGCCGCCGAAGAGCGTGGTCACCCTGCTGTTCTCCGCCGCGGGGAGGGACGCCGATGCCTGAAAAGCTCAAAACTCTGATCGGGGACGTGATCGCCTACTGGCGCGTGCCCGCCTCGGGCGACAGCGTTGCGTATAAAGAATATCTGATGCTCTCGGTGGGGTGGCTCGATGACCACCTACGGCGTGATGGACACGCTCTCGTACAACTCCAGCATGTGGGCGATGCTGGCTTCTCCCTGGCTCATCAATAAGCTGGGCAAGCGCGGCTTCAAGCTGACAAAAAACGTTACGCAGATCTTCATTACGCTCGGCCTTGCACTCACCTACAAAAAGAGCCTCGCGCTGATCTTTGTTTTCTATTTCCTGAACCGCTTCTGGGAGACCACCGAGGTCATCGACCGCGCCATGGAATCGGATATCCGCGATTACCAGCAGTATATCAGCGGCGAGCGGATCGACGGCTCCTTCGGCGTGATCGACACCTACGTGGGCGGCGCCGTCGGGGCGCTCACGAATCTGTTCATCCCCTGGGTATACAAACGAAACGGCTTCGACGGCACGGATTATTCGGTGCTGAGCGTCTACGACGACGCGGGCAATTACCGGCCGGACAATATTCTGTATACGCTGCTCGATAAGCTGCTGTTGATCTCGCTGATCGGCGCCGCCGCGGACGTGATACCGTGGTTCTTTTACGACCTCACCGAAACCGACCAGAAGGCCGTGGTGCGGGTGATACGCATCCGCAGCGCCGTGGAGGACAGAAACGCCGGGCTCACAGAAGACGCCAACTACTGCGAGGCGTGCGAAGCGGTGTTCGCGATGCGCGAAAACCTGCAAAAAGAGCGGCGCGAAAAGCTGACGGCGCAGGATAAGCCGCAGAAAAAGCTCGTGCGCGCACAGAACAAAGAGATCAAGCGCGAAAACGAAGAGATCGACATCGCACGCTTCGTGCAAAGAGAATTGGGCCGTTACGAAACGCCGTTCGGCAGGTCGCTGCTCAGGGCGATCATCCCGATGGCGGACGCCGCCCAAAAGCAGAACGTGGCGTCCCTTGATATCGCGGGGCTGATCGGCTCTCTGCCCAAAGGCGAAACCAAAGAAGAAAAAACGCTGCGTTCAGACGCCGTACATATGCTGCGCGCCGCCGAAAAAGAGAGCGCGAGGGCAGCAAACGACACGCCCCTTACCTTCTCCGCCGCGGCGTACGAAGCGCTGTACGACCTGCCGGAGGATACGCCTGAGCAGCGCGCCGGGAAACGCGCCGCCATAAAGCAGGCGAACCGGGAACGCAGGGCCTATGCCCGCCGCATGAAGCCCTATCTGTGGGCGCAGCGCCACGTGCTGCTGGCGCAGACCTACCGGGATATCGACGCGTTTACAAAGGATTACCCCCATGCGAAACGGCGCTTTGACGAGGCCCGCGCGCTGGAAAAGGCAGCCGCCGAAAAGGCGGCGGCGGACCGCAAAGCCGAAGCCGCCGCGAGAAAACAGCTCAGAAAACACTAACCGGGAGTTTAAAAATGAAACTGAACAAAACCCAGAAATCGATCATCGCGGCGCTCTGCATTCTTCTTGCTGTGATACTGATCACGCTCGGGGTACTGCTTGTAAAAAAGCAGAAACAAAAGTCCCCCGCCGAAGCGCAGGATACACAGCCCGCGCAAACCGCCGCACAGCAAACCGAAACCCAAAACGCAGATGCTTCCGGCACAGAAACCGATGCGGTAACATCCACCGTAACCGAAACGCAATCCGCGGACGCGCCCGGGGCGGCGGCAGTCGGCAATAACGTCCCGCACAGCCTCCCGGCGGATTTTTCGCTCCGTCTTGAAGACTTTTACGGGCAGACGATGCTCTGCCGCTTCCCGATGACGCTGAACGACTGGTTCGCAAACGAGTGGGAAGAAACCGAATTCGAGAACCAGGCGCAGCCGGTACCCGGAGAACCGTATGAAATATACGTTCATCACATGGAACCGGGCGGCATCAACCGCGGCGCCTGTTTAACGGTGAGCGTACCGGCAGACTACACGGCGCAGGGAGATCTGAAAACGGCGGCAGTGACCGGCGTGAAGATCACCTGCAACGAACAGAGCGCGCCGGACGTATACCATATGAGCAGCTTTCTCAACTTAAAAGAAATCAGCGTACTGACCGGGCTGCTCGGCGAACCGGACGAGATCCGTTCCGAGCCCTACACCTACGCGTCAGACGGCTGTTATTACTACTACGGCGACAACGCCGAACTGATCGTTGCGGTACACGAGGGAATCATCAGTGAGATCGATTACCGCCTGCTGACCGAATGATCCGCAACAATACGCAGACCGAAGATTACCAAACAGACGAAAGCATTACAGATCTGACTGCCGGGGCCGCAGTCCGACACGGCAAAATGGCGTATACGCCTGAAAGCGGGAACCAAGATCAATCATCCGTTCGGAACGCACATCTGAAAAAAGCGCTCCATGCTCTGCCGACCGGCGGAATACGGAGCGATTTTTTAATGATTCTGGAAATGTATGGCATTGTGAATCAGTCCACCGTCTGCACCTTCAGCATGTTGGTGGTGCCGGACACGCCCAGCGGGATACCGGCGGTAATCACGGCGAGATCCCCCGCCTTTACCACGCCCGCCTCCTTCGCTTTGGCGACCGCATGGGCAAAGAGCTCGTCCGTGCTGTGCATCTCTTCGCACAGTACCGGGGTCACCCCCCAGCTGAGCGCCAGCTGACGGCAGACCGTTTCATCGGTGGTGGCGCCCACAACGGGGGTAAAGGGACGGTATTTTGAGATCATGCGGGCGGTAGTGCCGCTCTTGGTTACGGCGATCACGGCGGCGGCGTTCAGATCGTGGGCGGTGGTGACCGTGGCGTCCGAAATGGCCTCGGTCACGCTGCGGTCGGTGATCTCCTGCCGCAGGCTGCGGAATCTCCTTTTATAATCGATATCCGCCTCGGCGGTTTCGGCGATGCGCGCCATGGTTTTGACCGCGTCCACCGGGTGTTTTCCCACGGCGGACTCCCCCGAAAGCATGATGGCGGAGGTGCCGTCGTAAATGGCGTTGGCAACGTCGGTGATCTCGGCGCGGGTGGGCCGGGGATTTTCGATCATGGACTCCAGCATCTGGGTGGCCGTGACCGCGATCTTGCCCGCCGTATACGCCTTTTTGATGATCATCTTCTGTATGGCGGGAATGCGCTCAAACGGCACCTCCACGCCCATATCGCCGCGGGCGACCATCACGCCGTCTGCCGCGGAGAGGATCTCATCCACATTTTCTACACCCTCGGCGTTTTCGATCTTGGCGATGATCTTCACGTTCTTCCAGCCGATGGCGTCCAGATAGGTGCGCAGCACCGTGATATCGGTGGCGCTGCGGCAGAACGACGCCGCAATAAAATCGAACCCGAGGGTTTTGCCGAAGGAGAGATCGTTCATATCGCGCTGCGATAAATAGGGCATGCGCAGGTGCACGCCGGGCACGTTGACGCCCTTATGGTCCTTCAGCACGCCGCCGTCCACCACACGGCAATCGATCTCGCTGCCGCGCACCGCTTCCACCCGCATGGAAATGATGCCGTCATCCACCATGATCATACCGCCCGGCTGCACGTCGCCGGGAAGGCCGTCGTAAGAGATGCTGCAGCGTTTTTCGTCGCCCTCGCAGGGCTCGGCGGTAAGGGTATACAGGTCCCCGGGCCGGACCTCGGCGCCGGAAGGCGACGCGAAGGTGCCCAGACGGATCTCGGGACCCTTGGTATCCAGAAGCGTTGCCAGCGGCACGCCGAGCGCCTGCCGCACCCGGACCACCTCGTTGAAACGCCCGGTATGGCTCTCATAGTCGCCGTGGCTGAAATTGAACCGCGCCACGTTCATGCCCTCGCGCACCATATCGGCGAGCACCGCCTCGTTATCGGTGGCAGGGCCTATGGTGCAGATGATCTTGGTTTTTCTCATTTTATATCTCTCCTGTTTGACCGTCGTTTTTCACATAGTACCATAAAAGCCGGGAGTGCGCAAGGATAAATTGGAATTTAGCGCACGGTTATTCGATGCCGGAACACACCGTCGTGCCGATTTACACATCGGATCTGAAGATGTTTTCGGTTTATTCGTAGGGGCGGGCATGACCGCCCGAAAAAACCATCCGTTACAGTTTTCCTTATGTAAGCACATAGTGTGTTTTATCGCATACATCAGGCTTAGTGGTATTATGGGCTTTCGGGCGGTCATGCCCGCCCCTACAAACATACCGAACGATTCTGCGTTTTTAATACGTGAATTCTTATCTTTCTTTTTTTTCATAAACATCTCGCTAAACTGTAATTTGAAAAGTCGCCCTCCCCTGCCGCGATGCCGGGATTGATTTTCGCGCGGAAATCTGCTATGCTGATGGTATCACCGAAAAGGAGCAAAGGTTATGACGAATGAAGAACGCATCAAGGCGCTGTTTTCGCGGCTGGATGAAATAGAAGCCTACGGCAGGTGCCTGGGCAAAGTGCAGTTTGACATGGAGTGCTGTGCGCCGCCGGAAGGGCTGGAACAGGCCGGAGAGGATATGGCGCTGATCGGCAAACGCGTGTACGAGATGACCCACGACGAAGCATACGTATTGCTGCTCACAGCGCTCTACGCGGACGGCGAGGGCCTGACCGACCTGCAGAAAAAGGCGGTGGAGCATCTGTACCGGAAATACGCCCGCGAAAAGAATATTTCGGCGGCATTCTCTTACGAAACGGATCTGGCCTTTCACAAGGCCTATGCCGACTGGCTGCGCGCGAAGAAGGCGCAGAATTTTTCACTGTTCCGCGATTCCTTCGCCGCGGTGATCGAAAACACCCGCAAGGCGGTATCGTTGCGCGACGAAAAGAAGGCGACCGTGTACGACACGCTGCTGGACGATTACGAAACGGGCGGCAGCATCGCGCAGCTGGACGCGTTCTTCGCCGCTCTGAAGGCTCGCATTCTGCCCCTCGTGAAGCGCATCGTTACCGAGGGCAAGCCCATACGGGAAGATTTCATGTCCCGCCCGGTGGCGATCGGCCTGCAGGAGAAATTCTCGCGCTATCTCTTGAAGCTGGAGGGTCTGCGCGAGAGCGCGCTGGTGCTGATGACCACCGAGCATCCCTTCACCGACCACTACGGCCCCACGGACGTGCGCGTGACCACGCACTTTTACGAAAATAATTTTATCTCGAACATCTTCTCTACCCTGCACGAGGGCGGCCACGCGCTGTTTATGCAGAACGAGCCGCGCGCCCACTACGTGAACCACACGGCGGACAACATGAGCAGCGCCATGCACGAGTGCATCTCCCGCTTTTACGAGAACATCATCGGCAGGAGCGAGGCGTTTCTCAATTACGTATCCCCCGCCCTGCGGGAGCTCACCGGCGATACCTTTGCGGACGTGACCGACAGAGAGCTTTTTGAAGCGGTGAACGTATCCCGCCCCAGCCTCAACCGCATGAATTCGGACGAGCTGACCTACTGCATCCATATCATGATCCGCTACGAGCTGGAAAAGGCCTTTGTAAACGGCGAGATCGGCGTGGATGATATCCCCGCCCTGTGGAACGCGAAGTATAAGGAATACCTGGGGCTGGACGTGCCGAACGACGAAGAGGGCTGTCTGCAGGACGTGCACTGGACCGGCTCTTACGGCTACTTCCCCTCTTACGCGCTGGGCAACGCCTACGGCGCGCAGATACTGCGCACGATGGAAAAGGATTTCGACGTGTTCGCCGCCGTGCGCGCCGGGGAACTGACAAGGATCAGAGACTGGCTCACCGAACACGTATTCAGCATCGCCTCGCTGAAGACCCCGGACGAGTGGATCCGCGCGATCACGGGCGAGCCCCTGAACGTAAACTACTACCTCGATTATCTGGAAGAGAAGTTCACGAAGCTGTACGAATTGAAGTAAAACTGCGATCGGTCGCCGTTTTTCACAAAACAAGAAACCGGTTCTCCGTTTCCTTTCGGAAGGGCGGACCGGTCCTTTTTACCGTTTCGTGCGCGCGGAACGTTATTCGTAAACCGCGTTCGTTTGCAGCGTTGCATCGCTGAGGTCGCATACGACCATCCGTTTATCGCCGCCGCCTCCTTCATACTCCATATAGACAAGGGCGTTCTCATAGATTGCAAGATCGGAGTAACCGCCGTCGGCCGTTTCCCGCTGCGCAATCACCTGCGTCTTGCCGTCGGAAAGGGAGCACGCATAAATACAATCGGGCTCGTCGCTTGAGAAAGTGTTGAAAAAAACGCTGTCCTTACCTACGACAAAATAGTATACGTCGTTATTTTCAGCAACGATCTCGTTCTCCGTGCCGTCCGGCCGGATCCTGCCGACGCCGACGCCGGTGCGGTAATACACCCACCCGTCAACGTACACCGGGCCGCTGAACACAGCCGTTTTGCCGTTCAGCTCCTCCAGAAGGACCGTGATCTCACCGCCCTGCAGCGGCGTTTTGCAAAGATCCGAGTAACGATCCCCCGTGCCGGAAAAATAGATCGTATCATCGGCAATCACGTAATCATCCTCTCCCAGCACGTCCTTCAGCACCGGCTTTTTATCGGTACCGTCCGGCAGACAGCTGTAAATATTGTAATCGCCGTCCTCTTTGCAGCAGAAATAAAGCAAGCCGTCCGCATACAGCAGGTTCAGAGCTTTATCCTTCGATAGTTTTTCTTTCTGCAATCCGTTTTTCGGTACGCGGCAGATACACTTGTCCCTGTCCAAAAAGTAGATCCAATCGTCAACGGCATTCAGATACGATGCGCGGCCGTCCGCAAGGATCCTCTCGGTTTTACCGTCGGTCTTGCTCACGCGTATGATCCCGGCGTTTTTTGCCCCCGAAAGGTAATAATACGCGTCGTCCTCTGCGGAGCTGTTGCCCCAGCGAAGGTTGTTGCCACTGTTGCCGGGCGCGGTCTGCGTGATCTGATCCTGTGCGGGCGCTTCGGTCTGTAGTTCGGAGGCGGTTTCAGTTTCGATTTGAGAAGTGCCGAAAGAACCCTTTTCGGTTCGGGCGTCAAAATTCCGCTGCGCCCATGCGGAAAGAGCCCCGATATCGTATACCGGCAGAAGAACAAGCTCTTTGTGCAGCTCCGTTATTGATACGACGCTTTTCAGCCCGTAGAGGTAGCAGTAATCGTGCGGGATCTCATACAGAACCGTCCAGCTTTCGGTATCGATCACATAGCCGGGAGCGGCGTCACAATCCGAGCCCACCATCAGGAGCTTCGTATCCGCGTCCGTCTGCAGGTTTACGGTGCTAATGTCGGTGAATCCCTTCAAAGAAAGGTTCTGCAGGATCGTGCCGTCGGATGCGTCAATGAGCCACAAACGGTGTCCGCTTTTGCCATCGATGCTGCACTGGTGCAAAGCCAATACGGTATCGTCCATCAGAAAACACATTTCCGAAATGGAATAAGCGGGAATCATCAGGGGGATATCGCCGACCGCATTCTGATGCTTCATATCGTAAAACCGCACCGTATTATCCGGTTCCGCAACGGCGAGCTTTTCCGTTTTTTCGCACACGGCATATGCCAGCGGAAGCTTCTCGTATTCCCCGGCGAGCTGAACGCGGTTCCACGCGTCTTTCTCGGTGGAGTACAGCATAAAAGTATCCAGAGCATCGTGTTTATCGCCTTCCGCAGGAAACGCGGCCAGACCGCTTCCTCCGACGACCAGCGTTTTATTCTTTACCGTTGAATTGGTATATGTTGATTTCAAATAGACGGTAGATATTCCGTCGGCGTACGCGGTTCCGTTCACCGGATTCTCACCGTTGATCCACCAAACGATCCGATCCTTTTGAAGCACGGCGTAAATGCGGTCAGACGTGCCGTGATACGCGGCGTTCGATCCGTCCGAAAGGAACGTTTCTCCTCCGTTTGCGGAGATGCGCGTCAAAACTTCGGTATCGGTATCAAGCACATAATTATTGAAAAAAATCTTGCGGCCGTCCTCCGAAAACCCTGACGGATCGGAAAGGATCGGGTCGAAAGAGCCTGTCAGGCGAATGGTCTTTTCAACCGTTTTATCGGCGGCGTTGTAAATGCTGAAATAATAGTCGTAAACGCTGGGGTCTTCACCCTGCAATTCTATTTCATAATCGACATACAGAAACCGGATGCCGTCCGGCAGCGCGTACGGACAGCCGTAACGCCCCTGCCCCTCGTGGATCTGTTCCGGCCAGGGCAGAACCGTCTTATTGTCGTCGCCCTGTATCCGGAAAACGCAGATCGTGTTGGTCCTGTCCGCAGGAACGACGCACAGAGGCCCGCCTTCGGTACCGGTTCCGTAAACTCCCGCGGCCGGATAATCGAAAACCGTGTATTTTTCTTTGACGTTCCGATTCTCGTTGTACGGGGATTTCAGCTTCAGATACTGACCGTTGAGCATCACAAAACAACGCTCGTCCGCTTTGTTGCCCGGGCACGCGTACAAAATCTCCGACGAGCAATTCAGAACGGAAAGATTCGTGTAGTCTCTGCCGAATTCCACGGCGCTGGAACCCGAATACCCCCGGATGACAGTACCGTCGTCGAAAATATATGCCTGATCGCCGCCGCGGTAATTCGGGGCGTAAACAACGCCCGCATAGTTTGCCCATTCGGCGTCTTTATCGTAGATCAGCGCGCAGCGCATATTGCTGTTGCCCGATAAGCCGAAAACCGCCAGAGCGTTTCCGTTGCCGTTATTGTCTTCAAGGTATTTAAGACCGATGTTATAGCAGTTGTCGTCGAGCGTTGTGACCCTTTTTACGTCTCCGTCGGCAGTGCCGATCATATAATAGGCGTCGTTGCCTGCGGATCTGTTATTGAACGCCGCATAATACGTCTTGCCGTCAGAAGAAAAAACGCCGGATTGAAAGGTGAGTTGTTCGCTCGCGGAAAGCGCGGGGGTAGCTGAAACCGCTTCGCCCGTGACGACGTCGTAGAACACGATATGCATCGCTTTATCGGCGTCCTCCAGAGCGCAGGCTATCAGATGCGCATCCGCAGAAAAAACGCTTCTGAAACAGAGTCCCAGTTTTGAAAACGCATGATCCTTGAAAAAGACGCTGCGAAGCCGATCGCCCGAAGCCAGATCATAAACCGAGAAAGAATACACATCCTTATACACGAGCGCGTTCAGATCTTCAATGATATACAGCTCCGCATAATGCCCGGTGACATCGAAGGACGAACAGTTGACGTACCAGAGCAGTTCACCCGTAAAGCCGCTGTAAACAAACAGATTGTCGTAATCATCCAGCAATGCGATAAACGTTCCGTCCTTTGTGAGCCGCACCGTCTGCACGGTGCTGTACAGTTCGATGCTGATATCCGCCCGGTAGGCCATCGGCTGATATGCGTACAGCGACTTTGCCAGCGCGATCTGCGCGTCCAGCGTGAGAGGCCGGTCCGTTTCACCCGGCACGGCGGAAAAGGCGGTTTTCAGCGCCTGATAGGCGTTGCCCTGCTGCAGCTCGTTGAGGCTGACCTTGGCGAGCGCGTTGGATTCGTTGATCTGCGTCTGAATAAACTGCCGCCGGATCTGCGCGTTTTTGACAAGCACGATGCTCACGATCACAACCGCCACCGCCGCGACCGCGCTGAGAGAAGCAAACCTGCGCTTACGGCGGTAACGCGCCTCGCGCCGGTAGAGCTCGTCGTAGGTACAGCCCAGCATCGGCGCCACAAGACGAAGAAACTCATCGTCCAGCTTGCGCATGCGCTCGCGGTCGCTTTCGGCCACGATATTGGCCGCCAGCGGCTGACGGTAAGCGCCCTCGATCACGTTGCCGTCGGAATCAAACGACTGCGTGAGCGGCGCGGGGAAGGTCTCGTCGGACTTGCCGTCCGCCACAACGGTGAACACACGGCTCTCATCGTGGTGCGTTTTAAAATATCTGATCTCCTCCGCCACCCAGGGGGAGGCGGGCGTATCGGGCGTGCATACGACGATCAGGTAATCGGACGCGTCAAGCGCGTCGCGCAGGCGCTGGGTAAGGTCGCTGTCCAGAGAGAGCTCGTCCCGGTCGCGGAACACCTTGCCGAGCTTTTTCTGCCCGTTTTTGCGCAGAGCCTTCGGTACGGTATAGCGCTCCAGCAGCCTGTGCAGGCGGGTAGCCACGGCGATATCGATCGGCTTATGCCGGTAGCTGATGAACGCGGTGTATTTCTCCATAAAAGGCGCCTCCTCAAATGATTTTCGGCATTATCATAACAAACGCTTCCCCGCCCGGAAAAAAGGGGGGGGGGCGGGGACAGCTTGGATCTTTGTTTTTTATTTCTGCGCAAATCAGAACGCAGGGGTCCAGTGCTCGGCATGGAAGCGGTCCGTAAGCACGTAAGAGGCCACGGGCGTGCCGTCGTTCGGGTTCAGAGTGACGTCGGTAACGGTAAGCTCGCCGCTCACGGTGATCTCGCCGCCGAGTTTATAGGTATCTTCATAAGCGCCGTCGTAGGTGTAGCGATCGCAGATGGGCTGGATCACGTCGCCTTCCTGCAGCTCCACGTCGGCCTTGGCTACGGTATCGGTCTCGCCGTCGGGATACACGAAGCGCGCGCCCGCGATCTTGCCGCCGTTATCGTCAAACACAACGATCAGCTCGGCGCGGTCGCCGTTGAGCAGCACGGGGATGTAGCCGGTGGTGACCACGGAGCCGTTTTCTTCTACTGCGTCCGTAAAGTAATACGCCACGGGCTGGTTGTTCAGCGCCACCCACATATTGTCGTATTCGCCGATCAGGTCGCCGGATTCGGTCCAGCTGAAGATATTGTCAAGGCCCAGATCGATATAGCCGCTTCCGTCGTCAAGGAAGACGTTGAGCAGCAGGTCTTCCACAAGGGACCACTGCTCTTCGCTGAGCTTCAGCACCCTGGTATCGCCCTCGGCGACCCATACGAGCGAATCGTTATCGATCATTGTGTTTTCAACGAGGCTTACAAGCTCTTCTTCGGGAACGCTGCGGTCGAAGAGGCCGGAACCGCCCAGCAGGGAGGTGAGATCCAGCCCGCCGGAGGTACTGCCGCCGCCGAGCAGCGAACCGATGATATCGGAAACACCGGCGCTGCCGCTGCCGGAGCTGCCGGCGGAACCGCCGAGCATCGAACCGAACAGAGAGCCGAAGGGCGACGCGCTGCCGCCGCCTGCCGCCTGGCCGGTGACCTCAAGGCTCGCGAATTTCTTTACGCAGGCGGTATAGTCGCTGTCAAACCCGATGGCGTCAAGCTGCTTCACCGCGTTGCCCACCTTAGAGGCGGAGCGGTAGGGGAAGTATGCCGAGATGCCGTAAGCGTCCGTAATGGAAGAGGAAGTTTTATTATACTTCACGGCGGAAAGAAGCGTATCCGCCAGCGCCTTGCTCTCGTCGGTGCCGAGATTCAGGGCGAGGTGTACGAGGTCGATCTGGTCGATCTTGTTGGAAGACGCGAATTCACGGGTGTTGGCGCGCGCCTCGGATACGGCGGAATAGCCGCTGCCGGAGATCTGCGCCGCTGTGGCGCCCGCGAAATCGGAAAGCTTATCGCCTACTGTGGCGGCAAGCTCGCCGAGATCGATCACAGAAAGGGTGGCCTTCTGCCCGGGGCACTTCTGGGCGCAGGTGTTCACGAAATCATCCGCGATCATCTTGCCGAGCTCCGTGGTGGGCAGAGAGGTGTTCTTGCTCAGAGAGGTGAGCCAGTTGGTGTAGTACCAGCCGATGCCGGGCTCGGTCTCTTCGCTGGCGATCAGGTAATCCGCGTAGGGCTCCAGCACGAGAGCGGTTTCCAGCGTTGCCATCAGGCAGGCGTCAAAGCCGATGAAATCGAAGGTCATGCCCGTATCCCTGATCGCCTTCGCGATGTTCACGAGGGTCATGGAGCCGGAGGAGGCGTTCTTTTCATCGTAGCCGAAGCCGGAGATCGTGCCGCCGCCGTGGTCCCAGAGGATCAGCTCGTTGCGGCCGGCGGGATAATTCTGTTTGCAGTAATTGATAAAGGTGGTAAGGTTTGCGGGGGCGGTCATCGAAGAGGAGCCCATGTTCTTTTCGAGCAGGCGCAATGAACCGCTTTCCACCTTGTAGATCTGGTTCACGCTGTTGGAGATGCCGCTGGTCTTCCACTGCCTGCAGCCGCCGGTATAAACGATGATGTTCACCTTATCGGAGAGGGTGGCGCGCGCCATCTCGGTGAGGTCGTTGGTGGCCATGCCGCTCTTGGATTCCAGATCGGTGCCGCAGAGGTACACCATAAAGGTGACGGTATCGGCGCCGCTGCCCTTGAGCACGGTGCGCTTGGCGCGGGCCGCGCTGTTCACGCTGGTGTTGAGCTTGCCGGTGTTGTTTGCGCCGGTCCAGCCGGAGGAATAGGAGCTGTTGCCGGAAAAGCTGCTGAAGCTTCCCAGCAGGCTGCCGAGACCGCCGAGGCTGCTGCCGCCGCCGTTATTGGATGAACTCTGGGTGGTGGGCGCCGCGGTAACGGGTTCGGTGCTGTTGCCGCCGAACAGGCCGGAAAGGCCTTTGCCGCCGCCGAGCAGCAGAACGGCGATTATCGCAACGATGATGATCAGCTTGCCCTTGCCGCCGCCGATGGACGCTCTCTGGCCGCCGCCGGTGCTTCCGGAACCGCCGCTGCCGCCGCCCTGGCCG
>JAEEGL010855630.1_pt1 | contig 14156 bp, 6 predicted proteins | sample 9134231 | NCBI WGS metagenome assembly JAEEGL01 (sample SAMN16246548, study PRJNA631951) | gut metagenome | biome: gut microbiome; feature: rumen; material: fiber-attached | host: Bos | place: Iran: Karaj | collected 2018-10 | reverse complement strand
TGATATTCATTTTCATTTAAATTCAGAACATAAAATAAATTCTAAATCATATGATATTGAAGTTCATTTTGTTCATACCAATTCTGATTCTTCAGAAAATTTAAATAATAAATATTTGGTAATTGCTTTATTATATAAAATTAGTTATAATGAAAATAATATAGATTCATTTATTGAAAAATTACCTTTTAATGATATTAATAAAGAAATTGATTATTTAGAATTTAAATCTGTTTTTTCAAAATTAAATAATCAAATAATATATTTTTATAAAGGAGGATTAACTACTCCATATTGTGATGAAAGTGTTAATTGGTTAGTTATTGGTGAAATTCAAAAAATATCATATTCAAAATTTATTGAAATAAAAAATTTAATAGGTAAAGAATATCCATTAGGAAATAATAGGGAAATAAAACCATTAAATTCAAGAAAAATTTATATTATTAGTTCTACTTATAATCCAAGAATATCAAATATAAGAGTAATTTTAATAATTATTATATTTTGTTTATTTTTATTATTTATAATGAGTAAAATGTGTCCTGAATCTTTAAATTGTTTTGATTCAATATTATAATTAATTTTATTTAATATAATAAATAATTTTAATAATTATATACTTAATTTATTATTATTCAAAATAAATTTGAAATACTTCAACTTCTTTAACTTCAATTGTATTATTTTTATTATTTGAAAAACTTTTATCATCTAAAAAACTAAATTGAGTTCCTTTATATGATTTACAATATTTCATAGTATTTTTAAAAATTAAATCATTTAAACCAAAATAAGGACCATAAGAAGTTCCACAAACAATATCTCTATTATTTGTAGGATTATATTTTTTTTCATATTTCATATTTTTACTTAAAGAAAATAAAAAACTTTCACCATCATTTTTTCCAATATCACCATCCCAAGTACTTTTAGTGTATCCTCCAAATTTATTTCCATCTATTGATTCTATTAATATTAAAGTTGGTGATTTATTATCACATCTTTTATGAAATTCATTAATTGAATCTCCATCTCTACTTAATTTATATAATAATTCTGTTCTTATATATTTTTTAGGATTTATCCATTTTTTTAATGATAACTTATTTGTTTCATTTTTTTTTATTATACTTGATTGTATTTTTATTCTCTTTAATTGATAGTTTTCTTTTAGTGATTTTTTTAAATTTCTTTCATTCAAATCTTCAAGTAATTTATTTAAAGCTTGTTCAATTTGAGATTGATTGATATTTTCATTTTCTAATTTAATTAAATTTGATTTATTATTATTTTGATTTGAATTTTTATTAGATATCATAAATGCAAATAATAAAATAAATAAAGATAATGAATATCTTTTATTAAATTTTCTTTGATTATATATTTCGTTTTTCAAATCTTTAATTACATTATTTAATGAATTAATTTTTTCATCATTATTTTCTTTTTTTATTAACCAAAATATTATATTATCTTTAATTTTTTTGTGATTTGATGGAATAGATATTACTACATGGTTTTTATTTTCTTTTATTTCAATTTTACTATTATTAATCCCATTTTCAATTTCTTTGAGACAATCTTTAATATTTTTAATTTCAAAAAAATTATCTATCTTTTTTATTTCTTCTAAAGTAATTTTTTTTTCAAATTCTATTTTTCTCTTTTTATCAAAAGCAGTTATATATAAGTAATTTCCCAAATCAGAAAAATCAATTCCAAAATGATTATTTTTATTCGATATTACATATAAAGAATTTAAAATATTATATGGAACAATTTTTTCATTTGCCTTTGGTGCTTCTTCCATTAACAAATAATTAATTTTAAAATTGTATAAAAATTATTTGATTAAAATTTTTTCTTAATATTTAATTAATTAATTAATAAACAAACAAAAAAATTTTTTTTTCTATCAAAACAATTTGATTTGATTTATCAATTATTTTATAGTAATTATCTTCTTTAAATAAAATTATAAATATACAATTAATATTTATATACCATTTTAAATTGAAGAAAATATTATAATAATAAATATATATTATTTGTCCAATATCCAATATTTTTGATTATACCTATTCTTAAAATCATTACCTTAATTTTTATTCAAATATTATTTTATAAATTTCCACTTCTTTAATCTCAATTTCTTTATTATTATTATCAAATAAGTCATTATTTTCTAAAAAAGAATAAGGTCTATCTTTATTTGAATAACAAATTTTCATATTTGAATTAAGAAATAAATCATTAGTTCCAAAATAAGGACCATCATCATAATTAGCATAAATATCTTTATTATCATCTCTATTATATTTTTTTTTAAATTTTTTATTTTTATTTAAAGAAAATAAAAAAGTCCTTCCATCACTTTTATTTTCATAAAATCCATTCCATGTACATGTAGTAAATCCTCCAAATTTTTTTTCTGTTTTTGATTCTATTAATATTAATGTTGGTGAAATATTATCACATTTTTTATGAAAAATTTGTGCATTATTACTTTCATTTTCTTTATCTTCATCTTTGCTTAATCTAAATAATAATTCTGTTTTAAATGGTTTATTTTTATTTATCCATTTTTTAATACTTAATTTATATTCCAATATATCATTTATTATTTTTGAATTTATTTGAATCCCATTTATTAATTGAGCATTGTTTTTTTCTTCTATTTCTGTTTTATTTTTTATAAATTTGTAAAGTTCATTTATTTTCTTTTGCAATTTATAATTATTATCTTCTAAATCTTTTATTTTTTGTTGATAAGAATTATTTTTGAATTTTAATTCATTAATTGTCTTTTCATGTTCATTAATAATATTTAATAAATAATCATATTGTTCTTTAGAAATATAATTATTTAAATTTATATTTTCATTTTCTTTTCTATCTAAAGTAAAAATAATTTGAGGATATTTAACATTTCTTAAAGGAATTATTAAATCAATATTTTCATCATTTTCTTTAATATTACAAATTAAACTTTCTTGTTTATATGGATTTATTCCACTATAAATTTCATCTAAACATTCTTGAAGTGTATCATAAAATGAGAATAATTTTACACTTTTAATATCTTCTAATGTAAATTTATTTTCATATTCTATTGATTCATGATTTGCATTTATTACTAAAAAATTATTTTGAATCTCAAAAATTATTTTGTATTCTTTGTTTTCTTCTGATGTAACCTTTAATGAAATTTCATCCTTTGTATATGGTGTTAACTCTGGTGGTGGTGCAATATCCATTTTAATAAATTTAAATTATATATTTCTTTATCTGTTTTTTTTTAATTTTTACATTTTGAAAAAAGTGAAAAATAATAAAATACTAAAAATATATTAATTTGATATGAATAACTATATTATTTTATGTTAAATTTTTTTTTATTATTAATATTTAAAAGATAAAATATATTTAAATAAAACAATTTTAAATTTATTAAAAATTAGTCTTTAAATATAAAATTATTCTTAAAATACAAATTATAAATATTAAATATTTTAAAAGAAAAAAATAATAATTTAATATTTTTAACATTTAATTTAACACCCCTTAATTATTTTTTCAAATTTAAAAAATTTGATTTTTTAACTATTAATAGTGTAAATTTTAAAATAAATTTATTTTAAATTAAACAAATTTTTTTTATATATTACAATAATTTATAATTAAGTAAAATATTTTAATTATTTTGATTTTAAAATAAATATATATATTTAAATTTCCTCTATTTTATTATCTTCTGTACTATTTTCATTCGATATAGCAAAATTTTTTTTAAGTATTTCATAAAAATTTTTATTAACAATAGCAACTTCATCATTTTCTTCATTCACCACGTAATTGAAATAATAAGCAGTTAATAATAATTCAAAATAAAATTCTTTTAATTCATTTGAATTATCTTCATTTTGGCTCATAAAAATTTCATTTATATGAAAACATTCAATAATTTTATTTTCATCTCTTATATTTATATCTAATTTACAATAATCAAATCCAATTGTAAAAACAAATGAATTAATATAATCAAATGAGTAAATGGTTTGAGTAAAAAAATAAGAAAAAGGTATTAAATTAATTGTTGAAAATGTAAATTGTTTTTTTGTTTTATTTATTGAGAAATGAAAGCCTACTTGAACACAATAAAGAACAAATACTATAAATTCAAATAATAAAATATCAATTAATACAAAAAATCTATTTTGATAAAAAATAAGTAGTAATATTATTTGAAATAATAGAAGTAAAGATATTAGAATATAACATTTAATCAAAGTCTTATATGGCATATTTATTATATTATTTGAATATTTTTGTTGACTAGACAGATAAGGATATATTGTTGATTTTGAACTATCTAATTTAATAATAACAGTTTTACTTTCATCATTTATTACTTTGTCATACATCAAATAATTTACAATGAATTTTTATTTATAATTAATGAAAAAGATTTAGATAAAAATGATTAATATAAAAATCAAAAATTTTTATTATTTATTGTATATTGTAAAAATTATATTATTTAGAACTTTAAATAATTAATTAATTTTTTCTTTTTTGTTATTCTAAATTCTTCAATAATATTTTTTAAATTATTTATTATCATCTTATTACGTTTATTTTATTATTTAGTTAAAATTTCGAATACCCTTTATAATATCCTATTTCACTTTAAATTATAAATTATTTAAATATTTTTTAATGATTAATATCAATTTATTAAAAAAATTTATTTATTAAAAAATATATTTAAAAAAAAAATGTAAAATAATGTCGACTCTAAAGAAAAATTTGTCATAAATAGATATAAAATAATAACTTTAATATAGTTAATGTTATATTCTAGGAAAAAAAACCATTGTATAATTAATTATTTAATCAATTAGATAAATAAAATATTTAAAGATTCCTTAACGAATTATAAAAATCATTTTTTATTTTTTCAATACATAATTTTTCTAATTTTGCATGAAAATAGTTTCTTAAAATTGTTGAATCAGGATCATCTTTTATTTTACTTGTTTTACATTCATTTTCTTTGAATACTCCACTATTACAAATATAAACAGTTCTTTCTAATTCTAATGTTCCTTTAATTTTTCCATAAAAAGCAAAAATTAGGCTTTTACCACTACTATTTTTAAAAGTATAACTTTTATAAAAATGATAATAAGTAGTTAAAATATTATTATCATTTGTTAAATCTTTAATATTTTCTGTTAGGTAATGGGATATGGAATTTGTATCCAATTCAATTTTCCCAATAAAACCTTGATATAAATCATTTTTATTTTTTAAATATTGTGAGAAATCTCCATCTTTTTCTTCAATATAAATAAACATTTTTGCTTTATTTAAATCTATAACATTTTCATCATCAAGTAAATCAATTTTATTATAAATTGGTATTGCTTTCAAAAAAGTATTTCTTGCTATTACTTTAAAGAATGATTGTTTATTTCTTATTGATCCATCAAAAGGATCTGAAGATATAAATACAAATAAAGTAAAAAATATTATCAAATATTTCATTTTATTTAAATGAGATATTATATTAATTGTTAAATAATAATAATTATTTATTTAATTAATATATTATTTATTTTTTTTAAATAAAATATTTGATAATGATTATTATTAATTAAAATAAAAATCACATTTTAAAGGAATAAATAAATTAGAAAATTATTTTTAGAGAAATGAATAATTTTTTTTAAAAAAAATTTATATATTATCTACCTTGATAATAAAAAATATATTATATTTTATTAATCATTAAAAAACCAAATTTTTGCAGTATTATCCCAAGAACTTGTAACAATACTTCCATCATTTAATTCAACAAAACTATCAATATAATGTGAATGTGCATTATCTTTTTTATTAATTAAAATAAATTCATCAGAATCTAAAAATAAATAATGAGAAATATCACTTCTTTTTACATTTATATTTCCTTTTTTTAAATAATATTCAGCAATTAACCAAGTTTTATCTTTTAAAACTTTAAATGTTGTAATATGTGGGCTTTTAATTTGAAAAAATAATTTTATTTGATATAATATAATATCAAATATACAAATTCCTTTTTCATTTCTTCCACAAATTCCAATTAAATTTTCATTTATTTTTTCAATTCCATTAAAACAAAGACTACATTCAAATTTAATTTTTTTTTTAATTGAAAATGATTTTAAATCATATATTGTAAATGAATCATCATAAGAACCAATTATTTCATTTTCTTTAATTTCTAAAAGACATATTGCATTATTATTTTTAATTTGATTTAAAAATTTATATTCATTAAATTGTTTATTATATATTGTAATTGGATTTGAAAAAACTATATTTTCATTTTTTAATTCAACAACACAATCTTGAGAAAAATTTAAATTTATTGTTTGAATTATTTTATAATTACTATTATTATTTTCTAATTTAATAATATTAATTTTTTTTCCACATATTACAATATTACCATCTTTTAATTGTTTAACAAAATTAATACATGATTGATTTTCATGAATTAATAATTTTAAATTTTTGTTTTCTCCATCATATATTTTTACTTCTCCATCACCAGTACAAGTTGCAAAATCTCCATTTTGTAAAAGTTCAGTATGTTGAAGAAATGAATTATAATCTTCTAAAATTATTGTTTTTGATTCATTAAATTTTATATTTCTAACTTTTTGATTTATATTATCATGAATATTCATTAATTCTTATTAACATTTTTTAAAAAATTAATTTCATAAATTTCAAAATTAAAATAATTAATATAAAAATAAACAAATAAAAAAATGTTTCTATTAATAATAATACAACATTTAATAATTTTCACAAATTCCCAAACTCAAATCCCAAAAACATTAATTTCTGAAGGTACAAAACCTTTTATGTTAGGATATACAGAAGATACAAATATGAATTACTATTTAATATTTAGTAAAGATTCAAATACATATAGATATATATATTCACCTGATTTAACATATACAGAAGATATACCATTTCCATTCACATATAATGAAAATGCAAACTTTAAAGCATTTTCATATTTTGGAAAAGATTTTATAATTGGAAATTCTCCATCATATACATTATCAGTTTCAAGTACATCAACATCATCAATAATAACACAAATAGAAAGTATTACAAGAATTTCACTTGCATTATTTTCATCTACAAATTATATGATAACAGGAGGATATTCAAATTCTTTATATATTTATTCTACTGGTTATAAATATTATGATCATAATTATTATGTTCTTCCTCAAGGAAATGCTAAAAATCACGCAAATTTATCTAATGAATCACATCAAAGTGTAATTTCTACTAATATTGAAAATTGGTTTATTTTCTTTTTTTATCCTTATTCACAAAATAGTGATCATTCTAAAGTTTTATATGGAGATAATGTTATTGGAACTTATCCTGAAAGTCAACCTTGGGTTGATCCTGTTTCTTTAGGTTCTTGGACTTCTAATTCAAGAAGAATTGATACTATTCATTTAAAAACTGATTTAAGTGTTATTTTATATTGTGTTCTTTATTATAATGCTGATATTTATGTTTGTAATTTTGGAATTGTTAGTTCTTATTCTTTTCAAACTAGTGAATCTAATAGACTTACTGTTTTAAGTGGATGTTATGAAAGTTCTGAAGGGAAATATTTTTCATTAATTTTAATTAGGAATTTTTATGTTGCTGCTATTTGTAGTGATAATTACCAAAATTTATATATTAATTTTGTTACTTATTCTGAAAGTGATTCTAATATTTCTATTGGAACTCAAAGGAAGATTTATATAGGAGATGCTATAACTTTTCCTAGTTATGGTGAATTTAATATAGGTGGAAGTATATTTTTCCAATTAGGAGATAGTATTTATAGAGTAGATATAGATATTAATTCTTGTAATAATGGAGAATTTAATAATATTGAATCAAGAGCTATAACTACAATAAATTTTGATGATTATATTTATAATGGAAATTCTTTAATTCCTAAATATAATATAACATCAATTGATAATAATATTATTATATATAAAAGTTCAACTATTATAACAGTAAATTCTGAAACTTATAGTTATTCTGATACTTATTCTTTTTCTTTTAAAGCAATTTATTCTTTAACTCCATTAGAAATTACATTTAAATTAGTTGAAAATGGAGAAACATCTTGTACAATTAAAATTAATACAATTCAAAATTGTTGTGATGGTTGTTTAAATTGTGAACAAAATGAAGATTCAACTTATGAATGTAAAGCATGTGATAATGATGATTCCTATTATCAAATTAAAGATGCAACAAATATTATTTGTTATACAACAAGTACAATAATATCTGAAGGAAAATATTATTTAAATACAACAAATAACTATTTTGATACATGTATGATATCATGTAAAACATGTTCATCTGATTCACTATGTGATGAATGTGATAATGATTTAGAATATTATAAAAATGAAAATAATACAGATTCAATAGAATGTATTTTAAAAGGAACAGAAGGATATTATTTTAAAGATGACAAAATATACACTTGTCCTTCAAAATGTGAAACTTGTGTATATGAGGATGATATTATAAAATGTCTAACATGTGCTAGTGATTATTATAAAGTGATTGATTCAAATCCTATTGAATGTATTCAAAAAGATAATAATGATAATTATTATATATCAGGTGAAAAAGAAGTAACAAGATGTCCTAATATGTGTTTAACTTGTGAGAATAATATTCAATGTAATAGTTGTAATGTTGATTATGATTATTATATAGATGATTCAGAAACTAATATAAAATGCTTAATAAAAAGTACACTTGGTTATTATTGTGATGAAATAAATAAAAAATTAATTAAATGTACAGATACAAATTGTAATAAATGTGATTCAAATGATAAATGTTTAGAATGTAAAACAGATATAGGATATTATTTAGTTTCAGGAATGGATGATGGTATATGTGTTAATAAAGATACCCCAGGTTATACATTCAATGAAGAAGAAGGTATTTTATATTTTACATGTGATATAAATATATGTGAATCTTGTTCTGATGAAGGATGTATGTTATGTAAAACGAATTATTATCCTGCATATTCTTCAACTAATTCACCACCTTATGATTGTCGTGAAAAAAATGACCCTGTTATAGGTCAATATTGGGATGGTTCATCATTTAAATTATGTAATACTGGTTATACTACTCTTAATGATTATACTGAATGTGATAGTTGTAATGAAGATTTAGGTTATTATCAAGTTAAAGGAATTACTAATTTTGAATGTCATAAAGAAACTGATATTGGATATTTTAAAGCCAGTGATGGTGATATTTATAAATGTGATATTAGTTGTATTAGTTGTGATACAACATCAACAAATTGTAATGAATGCAATAATGATGGAGGTTATTATTTAAAATATGGGGAAAATTTACCTGGATTATGCTATATTAGTACTTTAAATGGTTATTATTTAAATGGGGATTACTTAATGAAATGTTATGAAAGTTGTGGGACTTGTAATTATGGTGGAAATATTACTCAACATAATTGTACTTCATGTCTTAATGAAAATTATATAAGTTCACCCGAAATTATTAATAATTGTGATATTATATGTAGTAATTATTATTTTTATGATTCTAATAATGTAAGATATTGTGTGGATCATTGTCCTTATGGATGTTATTTAATTGTAAATAAAAATAAATGTGTTAATGAATGTCCTTCTGAATATTATATTGTTGAAAATAAAAAAGAATGTGTAAATGATAATTGTCCATTAAATTATTATTTAATTGAAAATTCAAAAATTTGTGTTAATAGTTGTTCTTCAATGTATTATTTAGCCAAAACATTAAGACAATGTTTGGTTGATTGTTCATCCCAAAATTTAAAAACATATTTATCAACATGTGTAGAAGAATGTCCAGACAATTATATCTACAATTCTCTTACAAATAAATGTGTAGTAAATAATAATAAAGAATGTAAAATTATAGAAAGTGATATATATATAAAAACTTCAACTCTATCAAATAATATTGATAATCTCATATCAGAATATGTATCATTATATTCATTATTAAATAACATTGTTTTATTACGTACTCACACAAATTCAGAATATATATTAGTAATATATAAAAATGAAGAATGTCTTAAAGAAATAAAAGATAAAATATCCCTAACTTCAATATCAGAAACATGTCTTTTAAAATTAAAAGAAAATTATTCATACTTATATGAAAAAGATGAAAAAATAATATTTATAATACTTAAAGCTCAAATATATAATACAACTACAAATGAAATAATATCTCAACCAATAGCAATATATTCAAAAACAGGACTACGTCTTGATTTATCAATATGTACAGGAGAAAAATATACAGAATATGTAAAAATAACAGAAGAAAATGGAGGAAATATAAATTTAGCAAGAGAAATGTCATCAAAAGGAATAGACATTTATAATATTTCAGATCCATTTTTTAATGATGTTTGTTTTGGATTTACTGATGATGATGGAAATGATGTTTCATTAAAAGAAAGAGTTGAATTTTATTATCAAGATGTTAATTTATGTGAAGAAAATTGTGAATATAAAGGAATAATATATAATGATGATGGAACTGGAGAAGCTGAATGTGAATGTGAAATTAAAAATAGTTTTCTTACTGAAGCTTTAGATAATGCTATTACTGGAGAAATTTTTGAGTTAATTGCTTCAGCAAATTTTGATTTGTTTAAATGTTATAAAAATGTTTTTAATATGAAAAATTGGGGAAAAAATTATGGAGGATGGATTATTTTTACTTTGGGAATTATTCAAATTGCTTTAATTGGTGTTTATCTTAAAGAAAATTTAACTATTATGCTTTCATATTTAGAAAGGAGAATTTCTACAAATAAACCAAAAGATACTTATGATGATGATAAAACTATTGTTAATAGTAATTCTAATAAAAGTAATTTAGAAAATGAAAATTCTTCTTATAAAAACAGTTCTCCAATGAGAAAAAAAAGTTCTGACCTTGAAATTAATTTAAGTAATCCTCCTAAACATTTTTTTCATTCAAATAATGAACTTAATGAAAATATATCAGAAGAGAATAATAAAAATGAAGATTTGAATAAAAATAAAAAAAAAGAATCTAAAGAATATATTTATAATAAAAGAAAAACAGATAATTCAAAAAATTTAAAATTTTTTAGAAAAAATAAAAAGTCTCTTGCATTAAAAGATAAAACAAAAGATAAAATATTTTCAGATTCAAGATCAATAAATTCAAAAGCTCAATTAGATACAAAAAGATCAATTTCATCATCATATAAAAAATCTTTAGAATCAAATCTAAGAGTTTATAATTCTCAAAAAAATCTTTTTCAAAATTCAAATAATGAGAAAGGAGAATTTAATATGGAATTAAATGATAATGTAAAATACAAAGTAATAAAAAAAATTAAATTACCAGATAGAAAAATAATAAAAGAAGAAGAAAAAGAAGATGAATTTACAGAAGAAGAATTAAATGAAATGCCAATTGAAGAATTTATTCAATATGATAAAAGAACTTTTTGTCAATTTTTATGGTCACAATTAGTAAAAAAACAAGATATTATAAATTTATTTTTTGATAAACATTATTTAATGAGTTTTCATATAAGATGTATTTTATATTTATATGGTGTAACATTATATTTTTTTGTAAATGCACTTTTTTTTATTGAATCATATATTTCAACTGAAATTCATTCAAAAGGAAAAAGTTTTAATTTTATTGAATTAATAGTTAATGAAATTCAAAGATGTATTTATTCTATAATTGTTAATGTTATTATTAATGTAATTGGAGGTGCTTTTGAAGAAAATGAAAAAAGATTAATTTTATTAATTAATACTGAAAAATATCAAACTATTTATATTAGAGAAGTTTTAGCTATTATGAAAAATTTAAAAATGCAAATTAGATTTTTTTTAGTTTTTAATATTATTTGTTTATTTCTTTTTTGGTATTATGTTTCTTCTTTTTGTAATGTTATGATGGGAAGTAGAAGAAATTGGTTAGAAGGAAGTTTAATTACTTATTCTATTACTGAATTAATTCCAGTTTTTATTTGTTTACTTTGTACTTGTTTAAGATTTTTGGGATGGAAATGTAGATGTGGAGGCGGAATTATCTATAAATTAAGTCAATTTCTTTTGTAAGTTATTATTTATTTTTGATAATTGTATTATTGTTTATTATTCTACATTCAGTATAAAATAAAATTAAAATTTAATTTTATTTTATGTAAATAAATATTTTTGTATTTAATTTAAAACATAATAAAATAAAAAATAAAAAAAGTTACTTTTATTATAAAATAAAAATTCTTTCCGTATTAAATAATCAAATTCTTTTTAAAAAAATAAACTAAAAAAATCCAAACCCAAAAAACAAAAAATTACTTAGTTGATTTAAAAGAATATTTAAAATCAGAATTGTATGATTGAGGATAACCAAGGAATAAATAATTTTCTCCAACAGGAACTGTTCTAATTACAGGTTCATTATTTTCTTCTAAATAATATTCAACCCCTTCTCCATTAACTTTATTCATTTCAAATTTCAATTTAACATCTTGTTTTCCTTTTTCATTATCAAATAAAATTCCAAGAAAAGGTAATTCATTACTAATATTCATTAAATGTAATCTTCCTCCTTTATAACTTTTAGGAATAATATATAATTTCATATAATCAATAACAGCACTTTTTAATAATTCTTTTCCATCTACTTCATTATCTTCTTCTAAATCAACTTTTTCATTACTTGAAACATTAATAACATAAGTTTGACTTTTAGTTAAAAATCTATGATTTTCATCAGTTAAAATAAAATAAGTTCCTTTATTAAGATTTGCCATTGTTGCATTATATGCACTTTCTAAATGAGAACCTGAAATAAAATTACCTTCAGTATCAGTAATAACAATATAATTTAAAGCTGGTTTTGAATAAGTACCATCTTTTAATGGAACACGAGTACTTTTTTCATTTAATTTAACATATACTTGACTATCATCATTATGAACAGTCATTTTTGTTACATGAGGTGAATCATCATCTGTAACAATTTTTTTATTAATTATAATATTTGTATTTTCAAAATCTTCATTAATATGACATATTGTCATTTCTATAAAATATTTTACAAAATCATTAATTGATATCCAAAATTTACCTTCATTTTTATCATTATCTTCATCAACATCAAATTCCTTTGCTAGTTTATCTGTCCATTTTCTACTTTGATTACTCCAATTTCCACTCCATTCATCACCATTACCCCATAAATTTTTCAATCTAATTAATTTATCAACACCTTCAATTTCTTTAACATCTTCAACAAGATAATTTCTTCCAGGTACTAATCCAACATCAGCAACAGTATTATCTTTACTAGCACAAACAGTCATACAATCATTATCTTCTTTTCCTTGTTTTAATAATTCATAAATATCATCTTTATCATTTTCAAATATAGTAAAAGATTCTGTTGTTCCATCTGAAAAAGCATCAAAAACTTCAGAAGTAGTTCCTTCAATTGTATTAGCATAACAACCTGAAATTTTAGCCCAGGCTTTTTCTAATAAAATAACCCATAATTCATTTAAATATGAAGATGAGAAAACAAATCTCATTCTACCTTCACTATCATTGAAAAATGGTATAAAATCATCAAGTAAAACTAATTGCCATAAACCACCTATTTTAATATAAATTCCATAACAATGTTCTTTTGATTTTTCTTTTATTAAAAATAATTTTTCTATTATATTTGGATGTTTACATAATGCTGCTATTGCTGTTAAGAAATAACAATTACCTAATTCTCCTTGAATTATATTCTCTGGTTTTATTTGAGTATTTATTACTTGGAAATTTTCATCTTGGAATATTTGTTCTACTGGTGTCCATTTAAATTTATCCCAACCATATAAATCACTTTTTACTATTCCTTCTGGAATATTCCATGAACCATTTTCTTTTAATGGACATAAACTCTCTTTTATTGGTTTAAATTCATCATCAATGAAAATATTATTTTTTGGTATT
>JAEEGL010365885.1_pt1 | contig 14156 bp, 13 predicted proteins | sample 9134231 | NCBI WGS metagenome assembly JAEEGL01 (sample SAMN16246548, study PRJNA631951) | gut metagenome | biome: gut microbiome; feature: rumen; material: fiber-attached | host: Bos | place: Iran: Karaj | collected 2018-10 | reverse complement strand
TACGGCGCCGACCCCGTCAAAGACATTCAGATAATCACCCCGACCCGAATCGGCGAAAGCGGCACCGCCGCGCTGAACGCGCGTCTGCAGGCGCTTCTCAACCCGAAGTCCGCGGACAAGGGCGAACGCGTCTTCGGCACGACTGTCTTCCGCGTCGGAGACAAGGTCATGCAGACGAAAAACAACTACGACATCGTATACAAACTGCCGGACGGCTCCGCCGGCGCCGGCGTTTACAACGGCGACATAGGCATCATCACCGCCATCGGCAAGGAGCCCTTCGTCACCATCGACTTCGACGGACGGCGCGCGCAGTACGCGTACGAATGGCTCGGGCAGCTCGAACACGCGTACGCGATAACGGCGCACAAAAGCCAGGGCAGCGAATACGCCTACGTCGTCTTCCCCACCGCCGCGCCGAAAAAGCTCCAGTATCGCAATCTCTTCTACACCGCCGTGACCCGCGCGAAGGATATGTGCATAGTCGTCGGCTCGCGCGAGGACGTGGAATATATGACGAAAAACAAGAAGGAGCGCCTCCGCTACACCGCGCTGGCGCAGTTCCTGCGGCTTGAAGCGCTCTGAGAGGTATTCAATGGAACGCAAGATCACCTTTTTTAAGGCGCTCGGATACATGTTGTACCCGAACAGGTGCGCCTTCTGCGACGAGCTTATCCCGATGGCGCGCACCGTCTGCGAGCGCTGCGAGGAAAAGCTGCCGCGCATCACCGGCAGCGTGTGCCGCAAGTGCGGCTGCGAACGCAAATACTGCAAATGCGGCAAGGGGCTGCAGTTCGAGCGCGCCGTCGCGCCATTCTACTACGCGGAGCCGTATAACCGCGGGCTGCTGAAGTTCAAAACCAACCGCGAGAAATGGCGCGCGGAGGTCTTTGCCGCGTACATGGCCGAGACCGCGCGCGACGCATTCGCGGGCGACCGCATCGATTTCGCGATACGCGTGCCCGACCACAGATCGCGCATCGACGACAACGTCCAGGGGCCGCGTCTCGGCGCCGGCAGGTCGCCGAACGCGACGCTCGCGAAAGCCGTTTGCGACGAATTCGGGCTCGAACTGAAGGAAGGCTTGCTGCGTTATTACTCCGACGACTCGCGCAGTCAGCGTTCGCGCAATCTCGACGAGCGCCACGCCAACGTCTTCGGCATGTTCGACGTCGACGACGAAGGCGGCGAGCTTTTCGGCAAAAACGTGCTCCTTATCGACGACGTTTTCACCACCGGCGCGACGCTCAGCGAGTGCGCGAAGATGCTCAAGCTCTACGGCGCGAACGAAGTGCGCTGCGTCACCCTTTTCACAACGAAACAGCTGAAAAGAAAAAATTAGCGTCTTCTCTTGCAATAATCGGAAGTTTCGGTTATAATTATTTTTTGACTACAGAAATAACCTGCCGCGCCCGCGGCGGAAGGAGAGTTATATGGCATTCGGAACAGACGTCGGTATAGACCTCGGCACCGCAACGGTCCTTATTTATGTCAAGGGCAAGGGCATCGTGCTCAACGAGCCGTCCGTCGTGGCGGTCGACAAGGTCAATAAGATAATCAAAAAGGTCGGAATCGAGGCGCAGCAGATGCTCGGCAGAGCGCCCGGCACGATCGAGCCCGTCCGTCCGCTTAAGGACGGCGTCATTTCCGACTACGATCTGACGGAAAAGATGATCAAGTACTTTCTCCGCAAGGTGCTCGGCAACACGAGCTTCTGGCCGAGAATAATGGTATGCGTCCCCTCCTCCATCACCGAGGTTGAGATCCTCGCGGTCAGAAACGCGGTCAAAAAGGCGGGCGCGAGACACGTTTACATAATCGAAGAGCCCATCGCCGCCGCCATCGGCGCGGGCATCGACATCATCAAGCCCTGCGGAAACATGGTCGTCGACATCGGCGGCGGAACGACGGATATAGCCGTCATTTCGCTCGGCGGAGTCGCCAACAAGACCTCCATCAAGATCGCCGGCGACCGCTTCGACGAAGCGCTCATCAAGTATATCCGCCGCAAGTTCAACGTGCTCATCGGCGACCGCACCGCGCAGGACACGAAGGAAGCGATCGGCTGCGTTTATATGCCCTCCGACGTTATTTCCATCCCCGTCAAGGGGCGCTGCCTTATGACCGGACTGCCCAAGACGATAGACGTCAACTCCGAGGATATGCTCGCGGCGTTCGAAGAGCCCGCGAACGCGATCTCCGACGCCGTCTGCCGCGTGCTTGAAGGCACCGAGCCGGAGCTGGTGGCGGATATTTCCAAAAACAAGATACACCTGACCGGCGGCGGCTCGCTCGTCAAAGGACTCGCAGAGCTGCTCACCGTCCGCACCGGCATACAGACCGTCGTTGCGGAAGACGCCGTTTCCTGCGTCGTCAGAGGCACGGGCATCGCGCTCGAGAACGAAAAGCTCTTCGCCGCGATTTCTCACAACGCTCTGATGAGCGACTGATCCCCAAGAAAGAAGCTCCCCGCATGAAAATTATCGACTTCCATTGTCACGCGTTCCCCGATAATATAGTCACAAAAGCGGTCAACGCCATCGGCGATTACTACGGCATACCGATGCAGGAGGACGGCAAGCTGCCCACCATGCAGGCGTTTCTGGACGGCGATCCGGAGCGCAAGGTCGTTCTGCTCGCCACCGCGACCGTTCCGCGCCAGGTCGTTTCCATCAACACCTGGCTTTCCGGCATCATAAACGACCGCGTTTTCGGCTTCGCCTCGATCCACGCCGATTTCGAGGACTGCGCCGCCGAGATCGACCGCGTTATTTCACTCGGCTGCAAGGGCCTGAAGATCCACCCCGAGTTTCAGGGCTTCGCCATCGACGCGCCCGGCGCGTACAAGATATACGAGGCCGCCGAAGGCAGACTGCCGATACTCTTCCATATGGGAGACGAAGTATCCGATTTATCCTCCCCCGCCCGGCTGAAGAAAGTCATCGGCGATTTCCCGAAGCTGACGGTCATCGGCGCGCATTTCGGCGGATACCGCGAATGGGACGAGTCGCTGAAGCTCCTGTGCGGAACGAACGTCTATATGGATACGTCGAGCTCGCTTTCATACATAACGCCGGAATTCGCCGTCGACTTCATAAGGGCGCACGGCGCCGAGAAGTTCCTTTTCGGCACGGATTTCCCGATGTGGAGCTTCGAGCCGGAGTTCGAGCGTTTCAACCGCCTCGATCTGACGGACGGCGAGCGCGATATGATACTCCACGCGAACGCGGAAAAACTCCTCGGCATCGCGGAAAAATAAATTGCCGATAAGAGAAAAAATAGATTGACAAAAGCCGACCTCATAAGTATAATAATATGCGTTGCCCCTCTCGGAGGGGCGCGATACTCGGAGAAGTCGCCTAGTCCGGCCGAGGGCGCACGATTGGAAATCGTGTAGGTGTCAAAAGCATCTCGAGGGTTCGAATCCCTCCTTCTCCGCCATCAAAGAAACCTCTTTTGTCTACCAAGACAAAAGAGGTTTTCTACTATTTTAGGAATTATTGGCAAGGATTTTTTCAAAAAAAAATAAACTGATCGAATCAAATTTAAAATCCGCGACTTATAGGTGAAAGCTTTCAAATCAGAGGTGCCCCACATGGAGGACAAAATCACAAATTTTATTGAATATCTGTTTTCGATAGCTCTGCAAAAAAGCGGAAACATCCATGATGCCGAAGATCTGACGCAGGAGGTCATGCTCGCCGCTTTTTCTTTTAAAAAGCGCGGAGGAGTGATCGACAATCCGAAATCTTGGCTTTCATCAACTCTGAATCATAAGTTTAACGATTCGTTGCGTCGCAAATACAATTTGCCGACGATCAGTATTGATGAAATCTCGGATAACATTGAAGATATCGGACCAGAAGACAGGATTCCTAACGAAGCGGTTCGTAGGGAGATCGCATATCTTGCCAAACTGCAGCGCGAAGTAATTGTGAAGCATTATTTACAGGGCAAAAAAGTGCAGACGATCGCAAATGAACTCTCTGTCCCAAAAGGAACGGTACTCAGCAGATTGTCTGCGGGGCGTGAACAGATGCGGAAAGGATTTGAAAAAATGGAACAGTATGAAAAACAAAGCTATAACCCGGAACGACTTGAGATCAGTTGCCACGGAAAGCCGGGATTCCATGATGAGCCGTGGTCTCTCGTTGCGAATGATTTGATGAAGCAGAATATCCTTATCGTTGCTTACGATCATCCGGTTTCGGTAACGGATATCGCGCGCTCTCTCGGTATTCCGACGCCTTACGTTGAAACGGCAGTTGAAGACCTTGTCAAATCCGAATTAATGGGAAAAATCGGAAGCAAAGTGTTTACCGACTTTATGATCGTTACACCAAAGGATCTGCTGAAAGGACTGGAGAATGAAATTACATTTGCAGAGTCAAATTACAGCGATATGCTGTCTTTCGTTAAGAAATATATATCGCGGTTGCGGGAAGTCGAATTCTACAAGGATATTCCCCAAAACAAAGCAAAAAAACTGGAATACTTCTTTGTGCTTGACTTGTTTTCAAAAGCGATCTATACGGTGACGCAAAGAATCGTTCCCTCAAAGGAAGAATACCCTGCTCGTCCCGACGGCGGCGCTTGGATAGCCAACGGGACAGAATATCCGCTTGACTTTGATTTTGATCAGTATGAGTTCGGCAAATACTGCTACGGTGGGATGCGAAAAATAGTCCGGGAAAAGAGCATGGGCGCCAGATCATTTGATCTGAGAATCTACGATACACAGCCCGAGCTTAACCGCTATAATCACGGCCCGGTCGAAATCAGTGATGATGATCTTGCAAAAATGCTTTATCTTATTTCACGCGGAATACCGTTTGGTATTCGTGGCTTTGATGAGATCTACCTGAAGGACGTCCCGCATCTGACAGAGTGCGGAATTCTCGGAAATGATAACGGCAGCATTTTTGTAAATTTACCCATGCTTTGTCCAAAAGAATACGCAGAACTTGAAAGAATCTGCATGGAGTATATGCAGCAATTCGCCGAGCTTCTTGAGCCGAAGCTACAGGGGATTTTTCCTGAATTGAAAATCGAAATACCAAAACATCTTGAAGGCAGGGTAGCGGCATTCAGACAGTATTCTTGTTATGCGATTCCAATTGCGTTTATCAAACGCGTCAAAGAATGCGGTGATCTTGAATTTGTTGATTCAACGCCGCCTATGGTGTTCATTGTGGACGACGCGTACAATCCGATAAGGTAACAACGATTGGTGTAGTATGAATTAAATTGTCGCTTGCTTAAAGAATGACAATTCCCGTTTGTCGAGTTCCCCTGTTGGTGTACCTTTTAGGCGGTTTTAGTTGGGTTTTGTACCTTTTACGCGCTCTTACACAAAAAAAGCCACCCGTTCGGGTGGTTTTTTGTTGCGGAGAAGAGAGGGATTCGAAACGAGCTCCGAAGGCGCGAGCGCAGCGAAGCGGAAGAAAACGCTCCGGCGGAGCGTTTTCGCCGATACGCCCGATAGGCGTTGACTTTCCCGCGCCGTTCTGCTATAATCCCATTGTAAAACCACACGAAAGAAGGACTCATTATGTTTGAAATAACCCTCGATATCGACGGAATGATGTGCGGAATGTGCGAATCGCACGTAAACGGCGCGATACGCAACGCTTTTGACGTCAAGAAGGTCACATCCTCCCATTCCGAAGGAAAAACGATCATTATCTCCGCCGAGGATATCCCCGACGAGAAGCTCCGCGAGATCATCGCGGAAACCGGCTACGAGCTGAAAGGCATTTCGCGCAAGCCGTATGAGAAAAAGGGCCTCTTCGGCATCTTCAAAAAGTAACCGCAAGCGGAGCTAAACGTATGAAATACAAACTCGCCGCCGCCGATCTCGACGGCACGCTGCTTGACAAAAGCTCGCAAATAACCGACGCCACCGTCGCCGCTGTCAAAGCCGCGCAAAAAGATGGACTAATCTTCACCATATGCACCGGAAGGGCGCAGAGCACAGTCGTTATGGGCTACATCGAGCGCCTCGGCCTCGCCTGCCCCGTCATCACCTACAACGGCGCGATGCTGATAAAGCCGGACGGCGAGATCGTCTACCGCCGCGACCTCGAGGACGACGACGCCGTCGAAGCGTACGAGGCCGGAACGGAGCGCGGCACGGATATGATCGTATGGTCGGATAACCGCCTCTTTTTCAGCAAATTGACGCCCGAAACCGAGTTTTACAGGACCTTTTACCCGCACGCGGACCTCACGGTGATAGGTTCCCCCGACGAGATACGCGACGTCGTCAAGCGCGGGATAACGAAGATAATCTACGTCAGCCCGCCGGAAAAAACAGCGGACAATCAGGCGTTCGTCGACGGACGCTTCCAAGGCAGGATCACGGCGTTCCGTTCCGCGCCCACCCTCATCGAGCTCGTCCACCGCGACGTTTCAAAAGGAAACGCACTGCTGAAGCTCGCCGAGTTCTACGGCGTTACGCGCGAGCAGACCGTCGCTTTCGGCGACGAGAAAAACGATATCCCGATGATCGAGGCCGCCGGACTCGGAGTCGCCATGGCGAACGCCGTTCCGGAGCTGAAGGCCGTCGCCGACTACGTTACCCTTTCCAACGCGGAGGACGGGGTCGCTGCCGCGCTTTATGAGATGATCGCGGGGCAACTCTGACTCAAAATTACACCCAACGCGCGCATTGAATTGCGCGCGTTTTTTATTGCTGTTTTTTTATAAAAACTCTTGCATATTCAGGATAAATTATTATAATAGATTCTTGTATGTTCAAGCACCGGAAAAGAGGCAATCAACCATGGAAGCGTCAATCCTTTTGAATATCGGTCTGGCGATACTCGCCGGACTTCTCATGTCGCGTCTCGCGAAGCTGCTGAAGCTCCCCGCCGTCACCGCGTATCTCGTCGCCGGCGTACTGCTCGGCCCGTTCTGCATCGGCGCGCTCGGAGTGCCCGCGCTCGGATTCGCGAGCGACGAGCAGATGAACACGCTGAAGATCATCTCCGACGTCGCGCTCGGTTTCATCGCCTTCGCGATCGGGAACGAGTTCCGGCTTTCTTCGCTGAAAAAGACCGGTAAGCAGGCGACGGTCATCGGCATCGTTCAGGCGGTCGTCGCGACCGTCTTCGTCGACGCGGCGCTGATAACCCTGCATTTCATAATGCCCGACAAGATCTCGCTCTCCGCCGCGATAACGCTCGGCGCGATCGCGTCCGCGACGGCGCCGGCGGCGACGCTGATGGTCGTAAGGCAGTATAAGGCGAAGGGCCCGCTGACTTCCCTGCTGCTCCCCATAGTCGCGCTCGACGACGCGGTCGGGCTGGTGGTGTTCTCCGTTTCCTTCGGCATCGCGAGGGCGCTGCAGACCGGCGCTCCGGACGTTATGTCCATCGCGGTAGAGCCTTTGATCGAGATAGTCTGCTCGCTGCTGCTCGGCACGATAATGAGCCTGCTGCTGACATTCCTCGAGCGATTCTTCCACTCGCGCTCGAAGCGTCTGTCGCTCGCGATAACCTTCGTTTTCATCACCGTCGGCATCTCGATGCTCGACTTCACGATCGGCGGAGTGCACTTCGGCTTCTCCTCGCTGCTGACCTGCATGATGCTCGGAACGATTTTCTGCAATCTCTGCGACTTCTCCGAGGAGCTTATGGAGCGCTGCGACCGCTGGACCGCGCCGCTTTTCATCATCTTCTTCGTGGTCTCCGGCGCGCAGCTGAAGCTCTCGGTCTTCTCCGATATCGCGGTCGTGGTTATCGGTCTGCTCTTCATCCTCTTCCGCTCCGCCGGAAAGTATATCGGCACGTATTTCAGCGCGTCCGCGATGCGCTGCGACGCGAAAACGACGAAGTACCTCGGCATTACGCTTTTGCCGCAGGCGGGCGTCGCGCTCGGAATGTCCGTCACCGCGATGGAACTCGGAAGCACGGACGGAGTGCTTATACGCAACATAGTGCTTTTCGCCGTTCTGATATACGAACTTGTCGGCCCGATGCTCACGAAAATGGCGCTCTCCCGCGCCGGCGAAATCGAGGAGGAAGGCAGAACCAACTCCCGCGGCGCAAAGGTCTGATAAATCGAATAATAACGAAACGCCTCCCTCGCGGGAGGCGTTTTTGCTTATGCAAACTTACATCAGATAATTCTTCACGATACGCGAGATGCCGTCGAAGCCGGCGTGAGTGCCGAGGTTGCGCGGCTTGACGTTCCTGCCGTACATCAGCAGCGGGATCGCCTCGCGGGTGTGGTCCGTGCCGGGATAGCCAGGGTCGCAGCCGTGGTCGGCGGTTATCATCAGCACGTCGTCGTCGCGCATCTGCGGCATGAAATCACCGAGCCAGCGGTCGAACTCCGTCATGGCGGCGGCGTAGCCGTCAACGTTGTTGCGGTGGCCGTAGACCGCGTCGAAATCGACGAGATTGACGAAGCAGAGTCCGTCGAAATCGCGCTGAGCGATTTCAAGCGTTTTCGCCATACCGTCGGTGTTGCCCTTTGTCAGTATCGTTTCGGTCACGCCTCTGCCGGCGAAAATGTCGGTTATCTTACCGACGGCGATAACGTCCCTGCCGGCGTCCTTCAGCTCGTCGAGGATCGTGCGTCCCGGCGCGGGAAACGCGAAGTCGTGGCGGTTGGAAGTGCGGGTGTAATTACCCTCCGTGCCGACGAAGGGGCGCGCTATTACTCTGCCGACGGCGTGTTCGCCGACGAGTATGCCGCGCGCGATGCGGCAGTATTCGTAAAGCTTCTCTATAGGCACGACATCTTCGTGCGCGGCGATCTGAAAGACGCTGTCCGCGGAGGTGTAGACGATCAGCGCGCCGGTTTCGACGTGCTGCTTGCCGTAGTCTTTCAGTATCTCGGTGCCGGAATACGGCTTGTTGACTATCGCCTTTCTGCCCGTGAGGCGCTCGAATTCGCTTATTATCTCCGGCGGAAAGCCGTCCGGATAGGTCGGCATGGGCTTTGACGCGACGACGCCTGCGATCTCCCAGTGGCCGCCGATGGTGTCCTTGCCCTTGCCGAGCTCGAAAAATCTGCCGTAAGCGCCTATCGGCTCGCGTTCTTTTTCGCCGCAGGTCACGCCGTCGATATTGAAAAGCCCGAGACGCTTCATATTCGGGACGGAAAACTCGGGCGAAGCCGAGATCGTCTTCAGGGTGTTCGCGCCCTTGTCGCCGAAATCCGCGGCGTCGGGGGCGTTACCGATGCCGGCGCTGTCGAGAACGATGAGAAAAACGCGTTTCATATCATTTGCCCTCCGCGCATATCTTCACGAGCGAGCTCGTGCCGAGGCGGTCCGCGCCCGCTTCGATGAACTTTTCCGCGTCCTCGAAGGAACGGATGCCGCCGGAAGCCTTGATTTTAACGTGATCGGCGCAGTGGGCGCGCATTAGCCGGACGTCTTCGAGCGTCGCTCCGCCTCCGCCGAAGCCGGTGGAGGTTTTTATGAAGTCCGCGCCGGATTCGGATACGACGCGGCACATCTCGATTTTTTCCTCTTCGGTCAGCAGGCAGGTCTCAATGATGACCTTCAGTATCTTGCCCGTGCAGACCTTGCGGAGTATTTTAAGCTCCTGCAGAAGCGCGTCGTATTCACCGTTTTTCACCATGCAGACGTTGATGACGGTGTCGATCTCCTCCGCGCCGGACTCGATCGCCTCGATGGCTTCACAGACCTTCGCCGCGGTGACGGAGTATCCGTTCGGAAAGCCGATCACGGTGCAGATCGGGAGTCTGCCGGCCGCGTACTCCGCGCCCGCCTTGACGTAATACGGCGGAATGCAGACGGAAGCCGTTTTGTATTCGATCCCCTCGTCAATGAGCTTTTTGATATCCGCGAGCGTCGCGCCCTGCTTCAGAAGCGTGTGGTCGACCTTGGATAATATGTATTCTCTCTCCATAATCTGCCGCCTTTCGAGTATTGTCAACCTATTGTGTGGTCTTTGTCAACGCGGTATATTTCCTCGTTCAAGAGTATTATATCACGAATACGGGCAAAAGTAAAGACAAAGAAAAACGGCGGTCACCCGTCGTTGAAGCAATCGCATATAAGCAGCGCCGCGAACACCGCGAGCGGAACGAACGGCTCGCCTTCGAAGCGGCGGAAGCGGTATTCCTGCGGCTCCGCCACCCTGCCGGAAAAGGTATTCAGCTTCCGCTGAAGGCAGATGATCCCGCCGTCGGAACGCACGCTTGAAAAGGTCAGCGTGTTCTTCACGCCCATACCACACGAGATTAGCGGAAAGCGTTTCAGCGCAGGCGGCGCTTCCCTTTCGCCGTCCGTTATGACGTATGCTTTGCCCTCAAAGCCGGCTGCGTCCGCGGAAGCATCGGAGCATAAGACTATGACCGCCTCCGAAAAGCCGCGCAAAAAAGGAAGGCGGTCGGCGGAAACGAGCAAAACGCGCGCGGCTTCGCGAGCATCTCCGGCGGCGTCAATTGCGTACCCGCCGCCGCGGCGTCCGCCCGAAAAGTGTTCGCACCCGTTCTCCGATACCGCGATATGCGGAACTCCGGCGTCGCGAAAGCCCGCGGAAATCCCGCTTATAACGCCTTCGCCGCCGGTACCGCACGCAAGTATCGCTCTCACTCTTCCACCGACCTTTCCGAAGGTATTATTGTCCGGTCGGCTCCGTGTTATTCACTTTTTCGGGTTTCTGTCTGCCGGTGTGGTCGATATAATAGTTATCCCGCAGTATCAGCTCGGATATCGGTACGATCTCGTAACCGCGGCTCTGCAGCTCGGAAAGTATCGCCGGCAGCGCCTCCGCGGTGTGCTTTCCGCCGTTGTGGAAGAGCACGATCGAGCCGTCCTTCACACCGTGAAGCACCCTTTCTGCGATCTTTTCCGCGGAAATGTCCTTCCAGTCGAGCGAGTCGACGTCCCATTGTATCGGGTAGACGCCGAGGCGGCGTATGGTTTTTATCACCGTGTCGTCGTAGTCGCCGTACGGCGCGCGCAGCAGGTCGGGACGCCTGCCGGTCAGCGCCTCGATCTTGTCGGAGCAGGCGTTTATCTCCTCCTCCATGCGCTGAACGTCGAGCCGCGTCAGATGCGGGTGCGTGTTCGAGTGGTTCATCACCTCGTGCCCCGCGTCGGCAAGCGCCTTTACGGAGTCGGGGTATTTATCCACCCACGACCCGACGACGAAGAAGGTCGTTTTCACGCCGTACTCCGCGAGTATGTCGATAAGCTTCCCCGTCTGCTCGTTTCCCCACGCGGCGTCGAAACTTATCGCGATCTTCTTATCGCCGCGCTCGACGCTGTATATCGGCAGTTCCTTCTTCGCGGAAGCCGTCTTCACCGCCGCGAAGCCGCCCAGCAAAGCGCCCGTAACAAGCGTCACGGCTGCGGCCGCGGCTACCGCAGCAGTTTTTATCTTAAACGTTTTAACGAACATACGCTCACCTCAAAAAAATCCTCCGCGACAATCTATGCCGCGGAGGACTCTTTTATTCGTTATTGCGCTTATTTGCCGTTGTAGACGTAAACTATGTTCTGATCCTCGAGCCACTGCGAAAGCAGCTTGCCGCTGTCGCGGATAGTCTTGGCGTTCTCTATGCCGACGTAACGGTAGTGCCACGGCTCGTAGATGATGCCTGTATCCTTGATCTTATCCTTCGGGTAGCTCAGGATGAAGCCGTATTCCCACGCGTGCTCCTGCAGCCACTTGTATTCCTTCGTGCCCTCGAAGCTTTCGTTAAGTTCGCCGTCGCGCTTATAAAGACTCCAGAGATAAACGTCGATCGCGAGACCGAGCTGGTGCTCGCTGGTACCGGGGATAGCGACGATGGTCGCGGCGGTGTTGTAAGCGTCGGTCTTGCTGTAGCCCTTGCTGATAAGCTTATTGACCTTGCGCTGGAAGTTGCCCTCCTGATAAGAGTATGAGCGGTAGGTCGAGAACGCGCTGATATCGCTGTTCAGTTCTTTGCGGATTGCGGCAAGCATTTCCTTGCAATGTTCAGCGGCGCGGTAGTCCATCTTGTAGTCGCCTTCGACGGTCTCGAGCTTCGCTACTTTGAAGTTTCTCGTGATATAGTAAGTGGAGTTGATCGGGAAAAGCAGGTCGACCTCGCCGTTCTCGTCGAAGGCGTTGCGGACGGTCTTGCCGGTCGTATCGTAGCTGTAAGGCGTTTCGGGCATTGCGACGTATTTGCCGGTCGGAGTCGTGGTTTCTGATGAGGACGAAGAGGATCTTTCCGGTTTGCTGCTTGACGAACTCGAGCTGCTTTCCTCCGCTGAACTGCTTTCTTCGGAGCTGCTGGCAACATCTTCCGAGCTTTCATAGCTGCTCGAGGATATCGACTCCAACGATCCGGCGGCGGGCTCCGGCTCCTTCTTGCCGAACATGGAAACGACAAGAACTATTATAAGAATTACAAGCAAAACCGCGACTCCTGCGAGTACGATATTCCTGTAATTCGGTTTTCTTGCGTGCTTGGGCATACGACCACTCCTCTTTCCGTAAAGATTATACCACCCTCTCTGCAAAAATGCAACCGCTTATTAAACGATTTTGAGCCCGCTTTCGTTGAAAATATATTCGTTTTTGCCCGATAAATATGAAAAAAATAATTGCATTGGCGCGGCTTATATGCTAAAATGTATATTTGAAATAATTTGGAAAGAGGCAGAATATGAAATACATAGCCGTTCTCGGACACGGGACCGTCGGCTCCGGCGTCACCGAGCTTTTCATTAAAAACCGAAACAGCATAGAACGCAAGGCGGGTATGGAGCTTGACATCAAGTATATACTCGACATACGCGACTTTCCCGACCATCCCCTCGCCGACCGCTTCACGAAGGACTTCGAGAAGATAATCAACGACCCGGAGATCGCGGTCGTCGTGGAGGTCATCGGCGGGCTGAACCCCGCTTACAGCTTCGTCAAGCGCTGCCTTGAGAACGGCAAGAGCGTCGTCACCTCCAACAAGGAGCTTGTCGCCACGCACGGCGCGGAGCTGCTCCGCATCGCGAAGGAAAACAACCTCAACTTCCTCTTCGAAGCCAGCGTCGGCGGCGGCATCCCGATCATCCGCCCGCTGAGCCAGTGCCTCTCCGCCAACGAGCTCTTCGAGATCGCCGGCATACTCAACGGCACGACTAACTACATACTCACCAAGATGATCGAGGACGGCGTCTCCTTCGAGAACGCGCTCGCGACCGCGCAGGAGCTCGGCTACGCCGAGCGCGATCCCTCCGCGGACGTCGACGGCGCGGACGCCTGCCGCAAGATATGCATACTCGCTTCCCTCGCCTTCGGCCATCACATCTATCCAAACATGGTGCACACCGAGGGCATCAGGAATATATCTCTGAAAGACGTTGAAGCGGCGAAAAGCTTCGGCGGCGTGATCAAGCTCATCGCCGCGGCTTCGCGCCTTGAAAACGGCAAGGTGCAGATATTCGTCGCGCCCTGCATACTCAACAAGGTCTCGCAGCTCTCGCACGTAGACGACGTATTCAACGCGATACTCGTCAAGGGCGACGCGATCGGCGACGTCATCTTCTACGGCAGAGGCGCGGGCAAGATGCCGACCGCCAGCGCGGTCGTCGCCGACGTCATCGACGCCGTCAAGCACATATCCGCGCGCAAGATGCTCTACTGGTCCGACGCCATCGACGGCTGCGTCGAAGACTTCGACAAATACGAAACCGCCTACTACGTGCGCTGCCTGCGCAACGAAAAGACCGCGAAGCTTGTCGCTTCCGTCTTCGGCAGCGTAAACTATATCGAGGGCTACGCCGACGCGGAGCTCGCCTTCACCACTCCGATCTCCACCGAGGGCGACCTGAAAGCGAAGTGCGCGAAGCTCGCCGAAGAAGGCATCGACGTTTACTCCACCATCAGGGTGATCGAGCTCTGATAAACCCGCGCTGACGCGCTTATCCACATATAAGGAGAAAAACTTATGGCACTTATCGTTCAAAAGTTCGGCGGCTCCTCCGTAAAGGACGCGGAGCGGCTGCGGAACGTAGCGGGCATCATTACCGATACCTACAAAGCAGGAAACCAGGTCGTAGTCGTCGTTTCCGCGCAGGGCGACACGACGGACGATCTGATAGAAAAAGCGGCGGAGCTCAACGAGCGCCCCTCCAAGCGCGAAATGGACGTGCTGCTTTCAGCCGGAGAGCAGATATCCATGTCGCTGCTGGCGATGACCAT
>JAEEGL010111330.1_pt1 | contig 14156 bp, 12 predicted proteins | sample 9134231 | NCBI WGS metagenome assembly JAEEGL01 (sample SAMN16246548, study PRJNA631951) | gut metagenome | biome: gut microbiome; feature: rumen; material: fiber-attached | host: Bos | place: Iran: Karaj | collected 2018-10 | reverse complement strand
CCTTTGTCGAGAGTGTTGTCGGAGAACTGCTGGCTCTTGATATCGTAATCAAGTGACGATGGGAATATCGTCGTAGTATAAGAGAGTACGGAAAGGCAGTCGTTCTTTAGCTTGTCCTTGCTCACCATAATCTTGAGGTAGGCAAATATGTGCTTGAAGTTGAGTTCAAGCTTGCCATTGTGTATCGTACCAACACTGTACATGATGAGGTCACGTGCCCTTTGAGTTGAATTGTCACACACATTGTAGCTGATAGTATCTGCCACCAAGTGGTTGTCACGTACTGTGATGTTCACCCTGTTGTTGCTCAGTATGGCATACACCTGCTCACCCTCTGAACCTGTCAGCTTCTTAGTATTAGGATAAGCGGTGAAGACAACAGTCTTACCATCATTCTGTATGGATGCAAAGTAGGCGTATGCTTCACCGTTGCTGGTGTAGAGTGCAATGGAATCACCATTCTGCCACTTAAGTTTTACATTATCTCCCGTGCTTTGGAAAGCAGCACGTGTCTCTGTATTCATGTCTATGTTGGTCGTGACAAGAATATTCTCTCCAAAGAGGTCGGCCGTGTATTCCGTCAAATCGTTGTTTTTGTCTTCACATGAACTGAAGGCAGTCATGAGACTAAGGATGATTACCCTAATAATAATGCTTGATTTCTGTTTCATAATATATTCAAAACAAATTGTTTTTTGAAGCTAAAGAAAATATTCGACACAGGGAGAATTCTTGGAAAAGAAATGGGTATCTTTTTTTGAGGAAAACTCAAAGTGGTCCATACACCCTGTTTTTACATAAATCTGACATTCTATACTTCTGTTTCTCCTTCGATGAAGTTATCTACAATCATTGTCTCGCCATTGAATACTGCATAGGTGAATAGAGTCATCCACTCGCCGAGAAGGATGAGACGTGAGTTCTCACCAAAGATAAGGTCAAGCTCAATGTGACGGTGACCGAAGATGAAATAGTTGATGTCTGGATGCGTCTTGAGATAGTCCTTTGCAAAGAGTACGAGTCCTTCCTTGTCCTCTCCCTTGTAAGGTTCCTCACCGTTGGTGTCAGCACTCTCGTAACCTACTATCTTTGTCACGTTGTCAAAGTCCTGACGCTCGTCCATGTTGCCACCCTTGCGCTTTGTCCTGCTGTGCTTTGCCCAGTTGAGTCCGAAGTCATACAGGAAGTCAGGGTGTATGAGTTTGCGTGTCAGTGCACGTAACGTGTTACTCTTAAATATACTGAACAGGACCTGTGTCCTCCAGTTGTGGTCGCGATAGTCAAGACCATCGCCATGTGCGAGGAAGAACACCTTGCCCCTTATCTCACATACGCACTCTTCCTTGTGCAGAATCACACCGCACTCATTCACGAGGTAGTCATTCATCCACTGGTCGTGGTTGCCTGTGAAGTAGTGAATTTCCACGCCCATGTCCGTAAGTTCGGATAACTTGCCGAGGAAACGTGTATATCCCTTTGGCACTACTTGCTTGTATTCAAACCAAAAGTCGAACATGTCGCCAAGCAAATAGATGGCTTCCGCCTTGTCCTTTATCTTGTCGAGAAAGTTGACGAGGCGTCGCTCATGAGTTCTTTTGTGAGCTATGGCACGACAACCGAGGTGTGCGTCACTCAAGAAGTAGATATTCTTCATAATTGTATATTTTTCTCGCAGGACTAACGTTTCTTATTTGTCTATCCTTTATAGTTATCTTACATAAAGCCCAAGTCCAGTTTTGCCTCTTCGCTCATCATGTCCTTTGTCCATTCTGGCTCAAAGACCACTTCCACATTTGCGTTCTTCACTCCGTGGATACTTGTGAGCTTCTGGTTGATGTCCTCAAGGATGAAGTCGGCAGCTGGACAGTTTGGTGCTGTGAAAGTCATGTCTATATTGAGGTCATAGACGTCTTCGCCTTCTGGCTCAGTCGAATCTACAACTTCAATCTTGTATATCATGCCCAGGTCGTACACGTTGACTGGTATCTCAGGGTCGAATACGGTCTTGAGCATCTCAATTGTCTTGTCTTCTATTTCGCTTTTCTCTATCATATCTTTTTGTTAAGTTTTTATGTTTTTGAGTTTGTGAGTTTTTAAGTTATTAAGTTTGTGAGTTTTTAAGTTTTTGCGTTTGTTGGTTCTTGAGTTTTTGCACTCTTGAGTTTTATGTTTTGCGTTTATACTGTTCCCGCAATAACTAAAAACTTAAAAACTCACAAACTTAACTTTTAACTTCTAATTTTTAACTTTTAACTCCACCAAAGGTGGCTATAGTCTTCCGTTCTCTGCATACGAATAGTAGTCGTTGTTTGACACTATTACGTGGTCAAGCATTCGGATGTTCATTATGTCGCCTACTTGTTTTACCTTGCGTGTAATGTCATTGTCGGCGTTGCTCGGTATCATCTTTCCGCTTGGATGGTTGTGCACAAGGATAAAGCATGTCGCCTTGGCAAGTATGGCTTTTTCCATCAGTACTCTGGAGTCAACGGCGGTCTCTGTTCTTCCTCCCTGACTCAGGTGCACCAGCTTGAGGAGTGAGGCGTTGTTGTTGAGTAGTATTGCCCAACTCTCTTCGTGGTCGAGATCGCGCACTCGTGGTTGCATGTAGTCAAACACATCCTGTCCTGTGCTGAACTGCTTTATCTTGTCTGCATCCTCCAACGCTCGGCGACGTCCTATCTCGGCTGCTGCAAGTATGGTCAGAGCCCTTGCATCTCCTATTCCATTAAATTCCTTCAATTCGTCCACGGTCATCATGGAGAGACGTGTCAGTTTGCCGTCACATGAGTTCATTACGTCTTGCATCAGTTCCACCGCAGTCTGTTTTGTAGAACCGCCACCAATGAGTATTGCCAGCAACTCTGCTACTGTCAGTGCATCTACTCCCTTTTCGAGTAGTTTTTCCCTTGGTCGGTCTTCTGCCGACAGGTCTTTTATCGTGATGTGACTCATGTTTATTTTAGGTTTGAAGGTTGTCAGGTTGAAGGTTATCAGGTTTTAATGTCCTGATGCCTTTGTCATCCATCTCCTCCCTTAGGGGAGGCTGGGAGGGGGCCGCCCGTCCCTTTATTTATAAAAATTCTTCTCGAATGCGGCAAACTCGCTCTTGCCGAGTACGCAGCGTAACCACCATGCCTTGATGAATCCTAAGCCGTAACCCATCAACTGGACGTAGGCTGCAATGATGCTTAGTACACCTATCTTCACGCTCTTGTTCACGTTGCTCGAATCTGTGAAGATAAGGAGCATGTAGAGCAATAATGGACAGAGTGGAATCCACCAGAGGGTAGGGAACGTGAAAGCGGATACTATTGCGAGTGCCACGAGGAATATCACTCCGAGTGTGAACACCATTGGGAGCATGTGTACCAGTTTCATCGTGCCTGGGTGACGCTTCTCAAGGTTGATGCGCGCTATGCCTGAGTTGAACACCTGCTTGAAGAATTTCCTCATGTCTGTTCGTCTCTTGTGCCATACCCACGCTTCTGGAAACAGTCGGCACGTGTAGCCGTTCTCGAATATTCGGTAGCTGAAGTCTATGTCCTCTCCGAAGCGCATCTTTGAGAATCCGTTGAGATTGTTATATACGCTTCGCTTCATTCCCATGTTGAATGAGCGAGGGTAAAACTTGTCCAGTTTCTTCTTGCCTCCGCGTATGCCACCCGTCGTGAAGAATGATGTCATGGAATAGCTTATGGCTTTCTGTATGTCCGTGAACGACTCGTGCGCAGCATCTGGTCCTCCGAAAGCATCGCAAGGGTTGGCTTTCAGCTCTGCCTCTATTGCCGCAAGATAACAAGAAGGAATCACGCAGTCGGAGTCGAGAATGAGTACGTAGTCGCCTTGTGCCTTTTCCACGCCATAGTTGCGTGCTGGTCCTGGCCCTCCGTTCTCCTTCAGGTGATATTTTATGTCAAGTTTGCCGACGTACTTGTCGCACACATCCTTGCAAGGCTTCTGCGAACCATCTTCGACGATGATTACCTCGAAGTCCTTCACCGTCTGTTTCGTCAGACTTTCGAGTAGCTCGTCCACCTCGTCAGGACGATTATATACTGGAATTATTATTGAGTACACTTGTGTGTAAGTTTTTAAGTTCTTGAGTTTTTAAGTTTTTAAGTTCTTGCGGAGGGGCTAGCTGTTCTATTTTATCTAGCTCCTCGCCCCTATGGTAACTTCTCCCTCCCCATAGAGGGGGAGGGCTGGGGAGAGGGTCCGCTCCTCTCCTCCCTCAGGGGAGGTCGGGAGGGGGCCATCCTCCTATTCAAAGTACAGCGTCAGAACAATCATCTTGCTGCGACCTGAGTCTATTGACTTGGTGTAGATGAGCATGTTCTCGTCTGTGAGGTCTGTACGCTCCTTCTCGATGATATTGCGGAGACCATAGCAGAACTTAATCTCGGGGATGAACTTGAACCACGGAGCGTAGAAATCGCATCCTATACCTGCTTCGAGGTAACAGTCAAAGTTCTTCAGCAGTATCTTCTTCTGTCTCTTGATGGTCAGGTCGAGCGTCGGACTTATTCCTGCCATCATGTAGGGACGGTAGTTGTTGAATCGTTCAGCACTGAACTTCAGGTCGAGCGGAAGGGATATGTACGTTGACTTCATCGACATGTACTGTCTCTTGTAGTCCTTCTCGTTCCTGAATGTCATGTTCTTCGTTCCGAAGTGCATCGACGGTATGAGCCTTAGCGAGAGATGCTTGGTGAGATACATCTCGCCGAGGATGCCGACACTGAATCCAGGTTCGTAGTTCGGTGTCTCTGCAAACCACTGGTTGCCGTTCTCGTCCGTATATCCGTTGTGCTTCAACTCGATGTCCTGCATGTGAGTACCCACGAAGAATCCGTAGTGGAATCGTCGCTGGTCTATGTAAGGACGGAACATCACTTTCCTTGTCTGTGCCGACATGATTGCTGACGACATGGTCAGAAGGCATAGTAATGCAATCCTCAGGACTGTGTTATGTGATTGTATATAATTGTTCATACAATTTTTAAACGAGAAAAGCACAGAATTATTTTGTAAGATTGTCTCTTTATACGTAACTTTGCGCAAAGTTAAGAATTTAATTTAAGATTTAAGAATTAAGAATTAAGATTTTGAAGTTAGTGACTTGGAATTGGATTCTGAGATGCAAAAGATGGTAAGCTTTTTCCTTAAAATCGATGAGGAGGAATTGAGGACTCATTGAGGACAAACAATGCAACGTCTTAATCTTATGACTTTCTCGCTTCTTTACTTCAAAAAACATGTAACAACAAATACAAAAATAAATATGAAACTGACAGTTATTGGCGCTGGCAATATGGGTGGCGCGCTCATCCACGGATGGGCAAAGAGTGGCAAGGTAGGTAGCATCACAATCTCTGACAAGAATGAGGCTCTTCTTGCAAGTTTTAAGGAGAAATATCCATCAATCACGACAACAACCGACAATGTGGCTGCCGTAAAGGATGCTGACGTCATCGTTCTTGTCGTTAAACCTTGGCTTATGTCTCTCGTCCTTGGCGAGTTGAAGCCTGTGCTCGACCTCAAGAAGCAGATTGTGGTGAGCGATGCTGCCAACTTCACGACAGACAAGCTTGCTGAGACACTCGGAACAGACGCTGCCAACTTCTTCTATGTCATTCCTAACATAGCTGCTGAGTTCGGTGCAAGTATGAGTTTCATTGCTAAGGGCAGTAACGCAAGTCAGGAGAGTCTTGACTGTGTGAAGTCACTTTACGATATCTGCGGTGACACTCTCGTCGTTACCGAGAACCTCGTTGGTCCTGGTATGATGATGGCATCATGCGGTATAGCTTACGTTATGCGTTACATCCGTGCCCAGATGGAAGGCGGTTGCGAGATGGGCTTCTACCCGCAGCAGGCAAAACAGATTGCTCTCCAGACAATGCAAGGTGCAGTGAGCCTTCTCAAGGAAACTGGTTGGCATCCTGAAGAGGCTATCGACAAGGTTACTACTCCTGGTGGAGTAACTATCAAGGGACTCAACGAACTTGACCATGCTGGCTTCAACTCAGCCGTAATACGTTCGCTCAAGGCAGGATTGAAGTAGAAGCAGAGGCTCCCAAAAACAAAGGGACAGCCCCCTGACCCCCGAAGGGGGCAGCCGTTCGCTCTATTTACAAAGGTTATTAGGTTATCTGGTCGCTACGCTTTCAGGTTTGAATGTTCTATGCGACAAGTATATAACCTGATAACCTAAAACCTGATAACCCGATAACCTCTCAAAATACTCTCTGTGCCATCTGTGTTGAAAAGATATAGCGAACAGGGTAAAATACTTTTTTCACTTTTCACTTTTCACTATTCACTTTTTGCCAGCTGTATCATCTTCGCATAGCATTTTCACGGGTTTGCTCGTCTTCAATTCATGCGAAATATGGGATATTTATAGTTTTTCGACAAAATTCTTTTCTTTTTTTTGATTTGAAACAAAAAAATTATACATTTGCAACGTCAGTCTTACGTTAAAGGGAATGGCGTCAGACGCTGTTTTATTGCGGGGAAGACTTGTTATCATAAAGTTGAACAATTATATTTGAAATGAAATATGAGAACACAGGGAAGAAATGTTAAATACCTATTCTTGGCACTACTTTTTGTTTGTGCCCAAAATCTTTTTGCAAAAGTCGAGATTGTCGATGGTGTATATTATGACTGTATTGAATCGGGCAGGACTGCATCGGTCATCAGGAGGTATGATGCAGGTGCGAATATCCTGATGCCATACATTGGTGATGTCGTCATTCCGGCAAGGATTACTGGAAGCAACGGAACCGTTTATACCGTTAAATATATATCCACAGACGCTTTTCAAGGTTGTACTGAACTTACGAGTGTTACTCTCCCAGAGACAATCGTAACTATCTTTTCACGTGCATTCTTTGGATGTACATCACTTACATCCATCACCATTCCTTCGTCTCTTGAGGAGATTGGACAAGCTGCATTCTATGGCTGTACGTCGCTTTCAAGTGTCATTGATCTTGATAAGTCAAAGGTAAAGGTCATTGATGCCAACGCATTCTGCCAGTGTGGTAGCCTTGCCGATATTACGTTTCCTAACACCATAGAGACGATAGGCAACAGCGCATTTGAGAATGCAATGACACGCACACGTCTCTTTGACCTGCATCTTCCAGCATCGCTCAAGCGTATTGGCGACAAGGCTTTCCTCGGCATACGTCTCAGCTCAGTATTCATCCCTCGTAATGTGACTAATATCGGTTTGAGGGCATTCGAGACATCTGAGTGTACTTCCCTTTCCGTCGATTTGGCAAACAACGTGTTTGACTCTCGCAGCAACTGCAACGCCATCATCGACAAGTGGAACAAGTCGCTCCTCTTTGGATGTGACAAGACGGTCATTCCGGAGGATATTACTACGATAGCATCATACGCATTCAACGGTTGTCAGGGAATCACGTCTGTCGTGATACCAAAGTCTGTGACCAACATAGGCAGTTATGCTTTCTTCTGCTGTTTTCAGCTCAAGAAGGTTGCAATCCTCGGTGATGTGACAGAGTTGCAGGAATCATGCTTCAATATGTGTCCTATCACGGAACTTGTGTTGCCATCATCACTTCAGAAAATCGGACACGCATCGCTCAATTCGCTCATGATGAGCAAGCTTGAACTCCCTGAAAATCTTTATTTCATCGCAGATGGCGCAATATCAAGCAACCGCATACTTGAAATCATATTCCCTGCATCCTTGACATACCTCGGTTCCAAGGCTGTGATGATTAGTAGCACAGGAACAACTTTCATGTTCCGTGGAGATGTGCCTGGCTATGTGCACGATGATGCTTTCGGTAGTTTTGAGGACGAACACAATCCCGTTGCCAAGCACACTTTGAAGGTCAAGGAGAACCTTGCAGATGCCTTCGTTGGTACTCCATGGAGCAAGTTCGGTACAACAGAGACATACGATGATATCATCGACCTTGACCCATCTGAGACAGACGTGGAGAATGTGGCACGTGTTGATCTCATCGACGGACAGGTGTACGATGCAACAAACTACCGCATTGCGGAGACACTTACATACACACGTAATTTCCAGAACACCAACTGGCAGGCATGGTACGTTCCATTCCCTATGGCTTACTCCGACTGGAGCGAAAACTTTGAGATTGGACGCATCAATTCACTCCGTATGTACGACACAGATGATGATGGAGAATTGGACGACACCGAGATGGAGGTCATCATGGTAACTGGTGGAAATATCTATCCTAATCATCCGTACTTCATACGTGCCAAGAACACGGGCAAACAGACTTTCACACTCTCCAATGCTATGGTCTATCCTGCTGAGAAGAATACTATCGACTGCTCAACGGTGGAGACTAAGTTCGAGTTTACTGGTACATACACTGTCGTGTCTGGTTCTGAGATGGTTGACAATAGATACTATGCCCTCTCAAGAGGTCAGTTTACGTACACCACCAACACCAACGCTTATCTCAATCCTAATCGTTGGTACATGAATATAGCCAATCGTGGTTCGCAGGTCTATCACAACAATGTGCCTGCCCGAATGAGAATAACCGTCAAGGGTGAAGAGGGTGACATCTTGTGTGAAGACTACTCACCAACTGATGAACTCTTTGATGGCGAGGAGTATGTGACCGGTATATGCACAACACCTGTTGCCGATACACATGACGATGCACCAGTATTCACACTCGAGGGAATCCGGATTGATGCAACTGGAACACTCCAGCCTGGCGTTTATATCAGGAACGGAAAGAAATACATTGTAAGATAGGAATAGAGTTATATACGTTCTAATACACGAACGTTTGTGCTGTAAAAAACATAATCCCTGTGGCGAGACAAGTGCTCACCACAGGGATTTGCTTTATTCATGAAGAGTGTTTACTGCTGCTTGGCTTTATTCAGAAGTTTCTCTACCTTGCTGGTATTCTTCTTTATCTGCTTGGTGAGATAGTCATGAAGTCTCATTAAGGACTTTGAAGCAGCAACCTGGTCATAGTTCTTGTCAAGACGAGTCTTGAAATTAACAAATTCCTTAACAAGTGCTTCGTTTACAATCTCCACTTCTGTCTGAACAGATACGTTCCTTGACTCAAAAACCTTGAGCGACTCATCAATATATTTGTTTCTTTCATCAATGTTGTCGATGACCTTATCAACCAAGACCTTTATATCAGCCTCTTCCATTTTGTCAGAGAAAGAACGCTTCAAAGACTTGTAAGCCTTTTCATTTGCGTCCAATTTTTGTTCAAGCATCATTAACTTCTCACGATCCTCTGGTGTAAGGCGACTCAAGAATTCTATGTGCTTTTTTGTATCTTCATCAGCAGGTGTAAACGTTGAACCTTCTGGATCATAAATTGTCGTAGTGCCTGTTGGCTTAACAATAGTCAATGACGGACTATTATTAGTGGAGTCGGAGTTGTCAGCAAGCTTCTTTGCATAGAGCTTCTCATAGAGGTCTGGTCGCATGGACGTGATGTAAAAGATGTCGCCCTCTGCCTTGTCCTTTGCATTCATCTTCCATGAGATGGCATAGACATCACGGAGCTTAGGATTGGTTGTATTCTTTGTACACATCATCCATGTCTCTTGTTTCAGATTAGACCTGATATCAATATACTCGATGCCTGATTCTGAGCATACAGGCACATTGATAAATTTCTTGTTACCCGTATTGCCCGGAACGACATGTACAAGCTGATAGCTCTTTGGTTCATCCTTCTGGAAGGCTTTCTCAATGTCTTCCATTCGGTCATAATCCATCCATGACTTGAAATGGATGACCCTCACACTCGACTCCACCACCCCTGTATTAGGGTCCTTAGTCACGGAGTAAGTAGTAGTCTTATGCTCTTCACAGTCATTTATGATGTTTTCAAGCACCTTTATCACATTGTCTGGATTCTGTACCAAAACCCTTCCCCTGCGCCACTGCTGCTGAGCATATCCAGATGTAAATGTGCTGCAAGCGATGAGCAGCAAAAATATTATTCGTTTCATATTTCTTCTTGTTTTGTAGTTAACGGGAGTTAACAGGAGTTAACGGACGATACTCTGAATGAATTTTGAGATTAACAATTTGATATTAACGAACAGACATTTGTCCGTTAACTCCCATTAACTTCCAATAACTTCTCATAACTCCCATGAATGATAAAATTTACTTATTCTGTGCCGTATGTTCAAGATTGAACTTGGCAATTTCCAGTTCAAGTTCTACCCACTTGATGTAAGCCTCATTAGCCTGTTTCTTCATGAGGGCAATCTCCTCCGGAGTGTATCTGTAGTTCTCGGGACGAGTAATCGGAAGGTCACTCTCCGTGAGTACTACGGCACGGGCATCGGCATCCTGTACGTCTGCCATTGCCACCTCCTGCGGTGTGTCTTGAACGGTTTCTGTTTTATTGTTCTCTGCCGTTACTGTCGTTTGTGCCACGAGTTCATGAGGTTCGTCCATACGAGGAACGGCTGGTTTCTGAACCTCAGCAATGGCTGTACGCCTTACATCAACAGCCTTAGTGGTGATGTCTGCCACCTGTGGCTCAGCCTCCTGCGGACGAAGGTTTTCCTTCACGTCGTCAGCCTTTGGCTCTGTCTTCTGTGCCATGACAGGAGCAGATGCATCGTCCGTAATCCTTGGCGGCATGAGGCTCACGGCAATGACTACAGCAGCACATGCGGCAGCCACCCAGTACCACGTCATGCGACGAGGCTTCTGCTCCTCAGCCACACGTGTCATGAGACGTGCATTGAGGTCAGCCGCCTTGCGAGGACGGGCAACCTCCTCCTGACGGATTGCCTCACGCAGGTTGTTGTCCTGCTGACGCAAGTTGTTTATCATGTCCTCTTTCATTGTTGTTGATTATGTTTTTTATTATTTTACAAAGTTTCTTTCTCGTCCTGCACAACCGTGATGCCACGGTGGTAGGTATGTTGTTGGTCACGTAAGCTATTTCCTTGATGCTCATCTCATCATAGTAGAACATGGTCACTATTGCCCGTTCGTCGGGTGGCAGGTGTTGCAAGGCGTGCCTTATGGTCTGCACCGTCTCTTGGTCTGGGTGGCCGAGAGTGGCTTCTACTTCTTCTTCCGTCATCGAGGCTGTTTCCTCTTCATGGTCTTCAAGGTATATGAAGGTCTGTTGCTGACGACGCAGGAAGTTGATGGATTCGTTGTATGCTATGCGTGAAACCCACGTGGCAAGTGTAGCACGCTTTTCATCATACTGGTCAATATTCTTGAACACCTTGATGAATACGTCCTGATACACCTCTTCTGCATCCTCGGTTCTCGGCACCAGTCTCACCACTTGGGCAAAGACATAGTCGCCATAGCAATCGAGCATCATCTGCTGTGCCTTGGGACTTCGTTTCCTCAGTCCCGGTATCATATTAATTTCCTTTTTATCTGTTTCCCTCATGTTAGTCTGGTCTTCTGTCTATATATACGTAAAGGTGTGGCAATACATTGCACAAATGTTATATTTTTTTGAAAAAATATTTTAATAGCCTTTTTTATTGGTACACAAGGGACATAAATGATATGGAAAATACACACTTACAGCAATTCAAAACTTCAGCAAGTTGAGCACCTGCTGAGGTTGATTTACTTTATTTCTTCTTCGCATAACTTGCAATGGCAAGCTGTTTCCTCTCCTCGCTATGGTAGGTGTAGAATGTAGGGTTACAAATCTCCAGTAACTGGACGGAGGTCATCGTGTCGCGTCCTTCGCCACGTTTCCTTACGAGTGCAGCACCTCCCTCTGATGGGATTTTGACGCAAAGACAACCATCTTCGTTCACCTTTATCTCTATGTCATTAAGGAGTGATGCCAATGGTTTCTTGAAATCATCGGTCAGGTGTATGTTTGCATGGCTGCATTGTGTGTATGGATATGTGTTTGGTTCATTGCCAGTCATTACCTTTTGTGTGCACGTGATAATTTCAAGGGTGTCACCTTTCTTCCAATCCTCGTTTTCCGTGGTTATCGCTGATGTCAGGTCATGTATGGAGGTGTCAGGATTAAGCATGAGTGTGCTGACCTTGAGGTTGCTCACCATCCAGCCGTCTTCGATGTGATATTCTATGGCTGGTAGCGTACCGAATGATACGATATATGGTGCAACAACCGAACCACGATTCCAGTCACCTTCATGCATTGTCATATATACGGCAGGGCGTGACAGGTTGCATGCCTGAAAACGTGTGTAGTCAGATTGTCTTGGTGCTTTCGCCTGGAAGTTGTCTTTCAGGGCATCTTTCATCGCTCCATAGATGTTGATGATATTCCTTAGCTTCAGCCTTTGTGTCTGCTGGTTTTCTGTGCGAGGATTGTTTACCTTGTCAGGACGTGCACTGAGATATGTCTGTCCGTTGAAGTTGCGAAATACCGCATCACCCATAAGTCCGGATAATGCTCCGTTGATACCTACTTTTGCCATGGTTATGTCTTCTGATTTAAAGTGTAAAAGGTGTTTGCATATACGTGATGGTGGAATATGTGACTTGGTACGATTTGTTTGAATATTTGCTGGCTGGTAGCTCCTTTCTGTTTATTATACCGTCATCACAAACCACGATAGTGGTAATATGTAAGCCCCGTTATAGAAATAAAAATGTCACATTATGGACCTTCTGCTATGCGTCATACATGCCTTCGCTATGAGTCCGCTGTGAGTCCGTTGCAAATATACAATGATTTTCTTTAACCACCAAATCATAACCCATTAATGTCCCATTTCTAATGGGAGGTAAATGGGAGGTGAATGGGAGGTAAATGGGACCCATAACGAATTCAGAGCGGACTCATAGCGAAGGCACGACGGAGTCATAGCGTTGCAGAAACGTGGAAATGGGGTGGTGTTTTTCAATTACCAGTTGTCTAACATTAATGGTGAAATCTCAATTATCAATTTTCAATTCTCAATTAAACAAAAAGAGTGGTGCAGCTTTGCTGTACCACTCTTTTGCTTTGTACCCCGAGCCGGGCTCGAACCGGCACATCGTGAGATATTGGTGTTTGAGACCAACGCGTCTACCAATTCCGCCATCGGGGCAGATGATGTTTGGAATTGCGGATGCAAAGGTATGATTTTTTTCTTTACTCACAAAGTTTTTTGGGAAACATTTTATATCTTTGCACGTAAAATTTATGAAAAAATGAAGAAACTGGTTGCTTTGTTAAAGGATAAACCTCGTCTTTATCAAATAATCTTCGGTTCGGATGATGCTCCAAGCAAGACGTTTGACATAGTGGTGATGGTGGCTATCGTGCTCAGCGTGGCGTGTGCCTTCCTTGAGAGTTCGATGAAGGTGGAGGATTTTTCGTATGATGCACTCATGCGTCAGGAACTGACGACCAAGGGTGTGCTCAAGATGGCAATCATCGTGCTGGAATATGTATTGTCATTAATCTTCGCTGTAGAGTACATCCTTCGTGTGTATTGCTCTCCCAACAAGAAGGAGTATGTGCTGAGTTTCTTCGGTATCATCGACTTTCTTGCCACGGCTCCTCAGTTGTTGAGCATCTTCTTCCCGGCATTGCGCTACATGGCTCTGATGCGTACGTTCCGACTTATTCGTATATTCAGGGTTCTCAAGCTGTTTGCTTTCATCAACGAGGGGTATCTGTTGCTTTTGTCCATCAAGAAGAGCATGACGAAGATATGTGTGTATTTCCTCTTTGTACTGGTATTGGTTACGGTCATCGGCACTCTTATGTTCATGATTGAAGGTAATCTGCCAGGTTCTCAGTTCAAGGATATTCCTTCGAGCATCTACTGGGCTATCGTGACGCTAACCACCGTAGGTTATGGTGACATAACACCTGTTACGGGTTTTGGCAAGTTCCTGTCTTCTCTCGTCATGATTCTTGGTTACACCATCATCGCCATTCCTACAGGTATCGTGTCTGCCACCATGATTGACGAGACAAAGAAGAAGGGTACTAACGGTCGTTGTCCTCGCTGTAACCAGAAGACTGACCTCAAGGCAAACTATTGCAAACACTGCGGAGAGAGGCTGTAAAGAGACCAAGACCCACCCCAGCCCTCCCTACAGGGAGGGAGCTGGATGTTACTCATTCTCACAAAAGAAAATAAAAGCGATAGATTCTATAGTACCAACTATAGTGTCT
>JAEEGL016119398.1_pt1 | contig 14157 bp, 16 predicted proteins | sample 9134231 | NCBI WGS metagenome assembly JAEEGL01 (sample SAMN16246548, study PRJNA631951) | gut metagenome | biome: gut microbiome; feature: rumen; material: fiber-attached | host: Bos | place: Iran: Karaj | collected 2018-10 | reverse complement strand
TGGCTCTGGCTAAACTCGATCTCGGACTTCGTGGCCTCGATCTCAGCCTCGCGGGCGTTGAGGGTGTCGATGTTCGACTGGAGCACTGCCTGGTCGGATTCGCGTTCGGCGATCGCCTGGGCCTGCTCACTTTTGAGGTCTTCGAGCTGCGCGTATTTCGCGTTGAGGTCGCTCACGATCGTATCGGCGTTCGCGGTCTTGTTGTCCATCAGCTCGAGCGAGATGAGGAACGACATGAAGTCGGAGCTGTTGAGCAGCAGCTCGAGCTCGGACGACCTGCCGTAAACGTAGAGGTCGCGCAGCGTATCCTTGAGCTCGCCGATCGTATCCTCGATATCCTGTTCGAGGCTGATCTGCTGCAATTCGATGTGGTTGATCTTGGCCTCGAGCTCGTCTATCTCGACCTGCAGGGCGTCGATCTCGGCCTGCAGCTCGGCCTTCTGGGCCTCGAGCTCGTCGATCTTGAGGTTCTGCACGTCGATCTGGCGCTGGTAGGCGTCGATCTGGTCCTGCAAAGTCTGTGCGTAGGCCTCCTGCTCTTCGATGCTGTCTTTGAGCGTGGCCATTTTTTCGTTGTTTTCGCGGATCTGCTCGTCGAGCGCCGCCTTTTCGTTGCGGTAGCCCTCGATCTTTTCCTGCTCGTAATCGGTCAGGTTCGAGGAGGCGATCGCCTGCATGAGACCCGTGCCCCATACGGCGATCACGAGCACCAGCGCGAGCGTGAGGACCCGCCAGAGCTTATCAGCCGTTCGCATCCACAACACTCCCCTGTTCTCTGAGATATTTGCCGATCGAGAAGATACTGCCGATGCCCGCGGTGACGATGCTGACCGCGACGAAGCCGCCGAGGATCCAGAACATCCAGTCTTTGAACTCCACGAGCTTGCCGCCGAGGATGCCGAAGATCGTGAGCAGGGCGTCGCCGGCGAGATAATAGCTGAGATACACTACGCCGAGCGCGAGCACGGCCGAGATGACGCCGATCGTGATGCCCTCGATCAGGAAGGGCCAGCGGATGAACGAGTTCGTGGCGCCGACCGCCTTCATGATGCTGATCTCTTTTCTGCGCGTGTACATTGTGATGCGGATCGTGTTCGCGATGATGAACAGCGCCACGAGGAACAGCAGGATGATGATGCCGAGGCACACGTAAGTGACCGCAGTGCGGATCTTTTCGAGCCGGACCGCGAGATCGGAATTCTCGCGCACATGGAGGACGTTTTCGACCTGCCGCACCTTGGCGACCGTTTCTTTGAAGCGCGCCATGTCGTCGACCGTGACGCGGAACGAGACGGGCAGGAAGGATTCGTCGATATCGTTGTCGAGCAGGAACTGCGCGTTGTCGCCGAGGGACTCGGTGACGGTGCCGTAGGCCTCTTCGCGCGAGACCTTTTCGATGCTCGCGATATTGCCGACGGCCTTGAGGCTCTCTTCGGCCGCGGACTCTTCTTCTTCGGTGGCGCGCAGGTCAAGGAACACCATGATCACGTTCTGCGCCTCGATGTTCTCGACGAGCTTATCGATGTTCAGATACAGCAGCACCGCGCAGCCGATCATCACGAGGCAGGACATGAGCACCGTGACCGACGCCAAGGACATAAAGCGGTTGACGCCGATGTTTTTGATGCCTTCTCTTGTAAGATAGCGTAAATTTCTGTTTTTCATCGCCGGGCCCCCTCTCACGAATCCTCGCGGATGCGGCTCGTGTCGAGCTTGAAGCCCTCGGGCGCCTCGTCGGCGCCGTAGGACTTGAGGAAATCCTCGATCTCGGCGTCTTCGGTGGGCGCGTAGTAATAGCCGCTGGGCATATTCTCGATCGCTTCTTCAAACGCGGCTTCGGCAATCTCGGGGTGGGCGGTATCGGACACGACGGAGCCGTTTTTGATGGTGACGACGCGTTTATTATACTGTTTGATCAGATCCACCTCGTGGGTGACCATGATGATGGTGTTCTTTTTGTTGATGTTGATCTGCTCGAGCAGATCGACGATATCCTTGCTCATCTCGGGGTCGATGTTGCCCGTAGGCTCGTCGGCGATGATGATCTCGGCGTCGTTGACCAGGGCGCGCGCCAGCGCCACGCGCTGCTGCTCGCCGCCCGAAAGCTGGTTCGGATAGTTCTTCGCCTTGCCCGAAAGGCCCACGAGCGTAAGCGCGTAGGCCACGCGGCGGGAAATATCTTTTTGCGAGGCGCCGATCACGTGCATGGCGAACGCCACGTTCTCATACACCGTTTTGGTGGGGATGAGACGGAAATCCTGGAACACGATGCCGAGCTTTCTGCGGTAATAGGGCACCTTGCGCGCCTTCATTTTGTTGAGGTTCTGCCCGTCGATGATCACTTCGCCCTCGGTGGGCACCTCTTCGCGCATGATGGTCTTCAAGAACGTGCTCTTGCCGGCGCCCGACGCACCGACGACAAACACGAATTCACCCTGATCGATGTGCAGGGTGACGTCTTTGAGCGCCTTCGCGCCGTTATCTTTATAGACCTTTGTTACGTGGTTAAAATCGATCATAAGCTTCTTTGCCTGCCCCGCCCCGGCGGGACGGACGGCAAACCTTTCTGCATGCTATGCGGTTGAATTGTTACAAATTGTAACTTTTATAGCTTAAATCAGCCTTAATACTTGATCGGCGAAGAATCGAGATACTTCTTGACCATCAGCGCCACTTTGAACACGATGGCATCGTCGAACTCGCGCAGGTCGAGGCCCGTGAGCTTGCGGATCTTTTCGAGGCGGTAGACGAGGGTGTTTCTGTGCACAAACAGCTTGCGCGAGGTCTCGGAGACGTTGAGATTGTTCTCGAAGAACTTCTGGATCGTGAACAGGGTCTCGTTGTCGAGCGATTCGATTGAGCCGCGCTTGAAGACCTCTTTGAGGAACATTTCGCATAGGGTGGAGGGCAGCTGGTAAATAAGGCGCGCGATGCCGAGGTTCTCGTAGGTGACGATGACCTTTTCGGTGTCGAACACCTTGCCGACCTCGAGGGCGACCTGCGCCTCTTTGAAGGACTTCGCGAGATCCTTGATGCCCTTGACGCAGGTGCCGATGCCGGCGATGGCGCGGGCCCCGATCTCGGGATCGAGGGCGGAGATGATGCTGCGGGCGAGCTTTTCGAGATCCTTGGCCTCGATGTTCGCGCCGATCTCTTTGATCACGGCGATATCGGTCTCGTTGATGTTGACGACGAAATCCTTGTTCTTTTCGGGGAACAGGGACTGGATCATCTCGAACACCGAGATCTCGCACGGCTCGGCGAGACGGATCAGGAAGACCACGCGCACGGCGTCGTTGTTGAAGTGCAGCTCGCGCCCCTTGAGATAGATATCTCCGGGCAGGATGTTATCGAGCATGACGTTCTTGATGAAGTTGCCGCGGTCGTATTTTTCGTCGTAGAACTGCTTGATGCTCGAGAGCGAGACGCTGAGCACCGAGGCGAATTTCTCGGCGTTGGCGTCGGTGCCCTCGACGAAGACCGTGAACTCCGGCTGCAGAGGCGAGCCGAAGGAGCGGTAGGTGTAGCCGTTGATCGTGACCGCGGCGTTCACCGCGAACGCGTCGGCGATGCCGATCGAGAGGACCTCCCCGATCCGTCCGAGCTCGGAGCAGGAGACGATGGTCCCGGTCTCATCAATGACGCCGATCGATCTGCCGATGACGTCTTTCATCTGATGGATCACGCTTTGAAAAATTCTGTTTGACATGGAGATCTTCCTTTCTCGGTATATCGCACATATGCAAAATAATCAAAATTCGCAATTGTATTATATCTATTTTTTTAGCAAATTGCAAGGTCTTTTAGAAAAAACTTACAAAAATTTTTCATTTTTTTGTACATTTTAATTCAAAAAAGCGCACATACCAAACTTAGGGTCTCAGTTCGGTATGTGCAACTTGCCATATACTATATTTAGTCGTTCAGACCACGTTTTGTCGGATTTCGGCGACCTCTTCGGGGGTGAGGAGCCGCATTTCGCCGGGCGAAAGCGCCGGATCGAGCCTGAGTGCGCCGATCGAAACGCGGTGCAGGCGCACCACCGGATCGCCGAAATGCGCGAACATCCGCTTGACCTGATGGTAGATCCCCTGCGTGATCACGAGCTCATAAACAGGCAGGCCGTCGGACGCAGTTTCAGCAAAACGCAGAGAAGCGGGCTTAAGCGCAACGTCGGGCAGGATGAGGCCCGCGGTGATCGCATCCGTTTCCTCGGGCGTCACGGGGCGCGTGAGGGTGACGAGATAGGTCTTCGGCACGTGGCGCGACGGCGAGAGGATGGCGTGCGCGAAGGCGCCGTCGTCGGTGAGCAGCACGAAGCCCGTGGTGTCGCGGTCGAGCCGCCCCGCCGGGAAGAGCCCCGCGCGGCGCAGTTCCGGCGGCACGAGGTCGAGCACCGTCCGGTCGCCCGGCGCGTCGGTGGAAGAGACGACGCCCGCGGGCTTATGGAGCATAAGATAGAGGTGCTCACGGTAGACGACGGGATTGCCGTCGACGGAGACTTCGGCGGCGTCGGGATCGAGCTGCCGCTCCCCTTTCGTCTCGGGGACGCCGCCGACCGTGACGCGCCCGGCGCGCAGCAGCTTTTTGGCGTCGGTGCGGGAGAGATTCAGCTGGGCGGACAGATATTTGTCAAGGCGCATCGTCGGCATAAAAGCCCTCCATCCGGAAGCCGTGCATGAAGCCGTCCGGCCGCGGACAGCAGATATCGCCCCCGACGAGAACGCCGGAATCGACGAAACATGTGGCGAGCACCGTTTCGTTTTCGGGCGCGCCGGGATAGTTAAGCACGGTGAATACGAGTTTTCGCAGCGTTCTGCCCTTGTAAGGTTCGAGATCAAAGCCCTGCAGGCGCTGCAGTTCATTATAGGATATATAGACGGGTCCCCAATTTTGCGGGACGGTCACGGAAGACTCCTCGGGCGGGAACGCGACGTCCCAGCCGCAGGCGGAGAGATAAGCGCGGCAGGTTTCAGCGGCGCCGTCCGACGAGACGGGGCGCGCAGGAACGGCGCAGGCGGCGCAGAAAAGGATCGCGAGAAGCGCGAATAATGCGGGAACGCGGCGGAAAGTCAAAAAAACACCCCGCATCATGGATATGCGAGGCGTTTGACCTTTTGAACCGGGTTTTGCGGTCAGCCGTTCTTTTTCGCGGTGGCGCTCTTGAGCTGCTGCGAAGCGATGCGGACCTTGTTGAGGTTGCGGGAGAAATCCTCGATGCTCTGGGCGAGGATCTCGTCGCTCTCGTTCATGATGGTATCGACGAAGGAGCTCGCGCCGTTCTTGAGGTCGTTGGCCCACTGCTGGGCGTTCTGAACGATCTCGTTGGAGTTCGCCTTCGCTTTTTCAACGAGCTCGGCAGCCTGACGCTTGGCCTCGTTGATGATATCCTGCGCGTTGACTTCGGCGTTTTTGGTGATCTCGTGCTCTTCGACGAGCTTTCTCGCCTGGATCTCGGCCTGCTTGATCTTCAGCTCGGCCGCGTCGGACGCCTTCGAAAGGATGACCTTGCGCTCGGCCGCGATCTTTCTTGCCTGAATGACTTCGTCCGGCATGTTGATGCGGATGTCGTTGATGATGGAACGGATCGCCTCAGCGTCGACCTTGACCTTGCCGCCGCCGAGCAGACCGCTTTTGCCTTCCTCCAGAAGATCTTCGATCTGGTTGAGTAAATCTTCTACGCTCATGTTTGTCACCTTTCTCTGATTCTTTTTATGATGTCTTCTTTTATAGCGGGCGGAACGAAATCACTGATATCGCCGCCGAAATACCCGATCTCTTTGACTACGCTGGAACTCAGGAACATGTATTGCGCGTCGGTGACGAGGAATACCGTTTCGACGTTCTCGGCGAGCTTTTTGTTGGCGAGCGCCTGCTTGAACTCGTCTTCGTAATCCGACAGTACGCGTAAGCCCTTCACGATGGCCACGGCGCCCTTTTCTTTGACGTAATCCGCAAGAAGGCCGTCGGAAAAATCGACCTCGACGTTGGGGATGTCCGTCACGCTGCGCCGGATGAAATCGACGCGCTCTTCGGGGGTGAACAGGCCGCTCTTGCGCGGGTTGACCATGACCAGCACGATCACGCGGTCAAACAGCTTCGCGGCACGGCTTATGATGTTGAGGTGCCCGATCGTGACGGGATCGAAGCTGCCGGGGCATACCGCTAAGGAACTCAATTTGCTTCTCCCTCCGGTCCGGCTTTTCGGTATACGGTCAGGCGGATCGCGGAATACCGGTAATCGCGGCAGATCGCGAGCGGCCCGATCGCCGCCGGAAGATTTTCGTCGGGGCGCGTTTCGGCGACCACGATCGCGCGGTCGTCAAGCACCCGCGGCAGCAGCGCCGCCGCCTTTTCGCACAGGCCCCGCTCGTAGGGCGGGTCGAGGAAAACGAGGTCGAACGTTTCGTCGGTGCGCGTAAGGAATTGGAACGCGTCCGTATGCAGGACGACGGACCGGTCCTCGAACCCGACGGCGCGCACGTTCTTTTTGACAAGCTCGACCGCCTGACGCGACGCGTCGGTGAACGTGGCCTTCGCTGCCCCGCGGCTGAGAGCCTCAAGCCCCAGCTGGCCGGTGCCCGCGAACAGGTCGAGCACGCGCCTGCCGGTCAGCTCGAACTGGATGATGCTGAACAGCGCCTCTTTGACCTTGTCGGTCGTGGGACGGATGTCCATCCCGACCGGCGTAAAGAGTTTTCTGCCTCTGGCAGAGCCTGAAACGATCCGCATAACGGTACCCCGAATTACTCTATACTATATTATCTCTAAAAATGCGGTTTTTGTCAACACTTATTTTTATATATTGTGTTTTTGTGCGTATTTTTTATTCTTTTTCGTCATTATGGAAATACCGGTACACGCTGTTCGCCGCCGGAACGGAGAGGCCCGGCACGTTCATCAGGTCGTCGAGCCCCGCGTTCTTCACGGCGTCGAGGGTCTTGAAGCGGTCCAGAAGGAGCTTCGCGCGCTTGGGGCCGACCCCCTCGATCGACGTGAGGGTGGTCTCGAGCGTGCGCTTTTTCTTGAGCGTGTGGTGGTAGGTCACGGCGAAGCGGTGCACCTCTTCCTGGATGCGGGCGACGAGCGAGAACACCGAGCGGTTGTCGCTGATCGCGATCTCGGCGTCGCCGGCGACGGCGCGCGTGCGGTGCTTGCCGTCCTTCACCATGCCGAAGAGCGGCACGTCGAAGCCGTATTTCTCGAACACCGGGCGCACGGCGTGCACCTGGCCGACGCCGCCGTCGAGCAGGATGAGATCGGGCTTACGCGAAAAGCCCTCGTCGGACGCGTCCGGAGCGGCTTTATACTCGAGGATCCGGCGTTCGAGCACTTCGGCAAGCGACCGGTAGTCGTCCTGCCCCTCGAAGGACTTGATCGCGAAGCGCTTGTAGCAGCGCTTGAGCGGGCGGCCGTTGACGAACGTCACCATGCCCGCGACGTTCTCCTGCCCCGCTGTGTTCGAGATGTCGTAGGCCTCGATATAGGCGGGGAAGGTCGGCAGGGCGAGGGTCTCTTGCAGCTCGTGCAGGGCGGCGTTCTGCTTGTCGTTGAAGGATAAGACACGCGCGAGCTTTTCGCCCGCGTTCTTTTCGGCGCTTTCGAGCAGCGCCTTCGCCTCACCCGTTTTCGGCACGTGCAGCACGACCTTTTTGCCGCGCCGCTGCGTGAAATACTCTTCCAGAAACGTCTTCTGGCTCAGTTCCCTGTCCACGCAGACGCGGTCGGGATAGTCTTCGCCGGCGGCGTAGAAGTTCGCGAGCAGCTCGACGTATTCTTCATCCGGGTTCTCGATGCGGTCGAACACGAAGGTCTCGGTGTTCGTGAAGCTGCCGTCGCGGAACTGCAGCACGCAAAGGCAGCTCTTTTCGCCGAGCGACGCGACGCCGAATACATCCTGATTGCGGTAGGCGTTCGACACCATGTGCTGCTTCTGCGAGACCTTTTCGATGGCGCGGATGCGGTCGCGCAGCTTCGCGGCCTTTTCGAAGTCGAGGGCTTCGCTGGCTTCGAGCATTTCGGCGTTGAGGCGGCGCACGAAGGCGGTCTTGCCGCCCTGGATGAAGCGGACGGCGTCCTCGACCGCGGCGTTATGCTCCTCGCGCGTGACGAGGCCCTTGCACGCCCCGGCGCAGAGCTTGATATAGTAGTTGAGGCAGGGGCGCGAGGACTTGTCAATATCCTGCGGGAAGCGCTTGAGGCAGTGCGGGAGCATGAAGATATCGTACGCCTGCTTCACGGCGGCGCCAACCGCCTCGCTGCCCGTGTAGGGACCGATGTATTTCGCGCCGTCGTCGGCCTTCTGCTTGACGTCGTAGAGCATTTTCCACGCGTCGTTCGTGACCTTGACGTAGTGATAGCCCTTGTCGTCCTTGAGCAGGATGTTATATTTCGGCTTGTTCTGCTTGATGAGGCTGCATTCGAGCACCAGCGCCTCGAACTCGCTGCCCACGATGACGTAGTCGAAGTCGTCGACGTTCGACACCATGCGCAGGACCTTGCGGGTATGGTTGTTCTGTGAGCCGAAATACTGGCTCACGCGGTTGCGGAGGACCTTTGCCTTGCCGATATAGATGATCTTGCCCGCGGCGTTTTTCATGAGATACACGCCCGGCGCCTCGGGCAGCGCCATCGCTTTTCTGCGCAGCTCTTCGAGCTTCGTCAAGACTGACTCCTCCTTTCCCGAAAAAAGAAACGGCGTACGGGATCACCGAAACGCCGTTTTATGGATCTTATTGCTTACTCCGCGAAACCCGAAACGACAAGGCGCTCAAGCGCTTCGACGGCCTCGTTCTCGTCCTGCCCGTCGGCAATGATCCGGATGTCGGTTCCGCCGGTGATGCCGAGCGAAAGCACGCCCAAAAGGCTCTTCGCGTTGGCCCTGCGCTCTTCTTTTTCGACCCAGATGGAGGAACGGAACTCGTTCGCCTTCTGGATGAAGAACGTGGCGGGACGCGCATGGAGACCGACCTGATTCTGAACGGTAACGTCTTTGACGATCATAGTATATAATACCCCTTCCGGTAAAAATCTGTTTCTGGTAGTATTATATCACAAAGTTGAATTGAGTCAATCAAAACAATGGATTTCAAAAAAAGTTCGTGTGAAAATCTAAAAGCGCACAAGCGGGAAAAGTGGTATTTGTGCAACTTTACTACATTTTTTTCGACTTTTTTATCAATTAGTCCAAGTCTTGCGGCAAAGATCGCAGCGTTTCCAGATATTTGAGGTCCCGTGTGTCGAGTTTGGCGTGTTCGAGCAGGTCGGGGCGGCGCAGGAACGTGCGCTTCAAGGACTCTTCTCTTTTCCACCTGTCGACGTTCGCGTGATGGCCGGAAACGAGCACCTCGGGCACCGTTTTGCCGTTCCATTCGTAGGGCTTCGTGTACTGCGGGTGCTCGAGCAGACCGCCGTAGTGGCTCTCGTTCGAATAGGCCTCTTCGTTCGGCAAAACGCCCGGGATCATGCGGGCGACGCAGTCGGTGAGCACCAAGGCAGGCAGCTCGCCGCCGGTGAGCACGTAGTCGCCGATCGAGAGCTCCTCGTCCACGATCTCTTCGAGCACGCGCTCGTCCACGCCCTCGTAGTGCCCGCAGAGCAGGACGAGGTGCGGCATTTCGGAGAGCTCTCGCGCCTTCTGCTGCGTGAGCACCTTTCCCTGAGGGGAGAGGTAGATCACGTGCGGCTTTTCGGGGGAAGAATCGGCGATGGCGCGGTAGCAGTCGTAGATCGGCTGCGCCTGCAAAAGCATGCCCATGCCGCCGCCGTAGGGCGTGTCGTCCACGCGGTTGTGCTTGTCGAGGGTGTAGTCGCGGATGTTCACCGCGTTGATCTCGAGCTTGCCCGCCGCGAGCGCGCGGCCGACCACGCTTTCGGTGAACACGGCGCGGCACATCTCGGGAAAGAGCGTCATGATGTCAATTCGCATCGTCGAACAGTCCTTTCAGCGGGCGGATGACCGCGCGGTCGGCGGCGACGTCCGCCCCGATCACCACGTCGGGGATCGCGGGGATGTGCACGTCCTTCCCTTCCGGGGTGCGGATAACCCAGATGTCGTTGGCGCCGGTGTTGTAGACGTCGGTGATCTCGCCCCAGAGCTTTTCGGGGTCGTCGGCGTCGTAGGCCCTACAGCCGATGAGCTCGGCGATGAACCACGCGCCCTCTTTGAGCCCCGTGTCGGCGCGGCGGATATAGAGGACTTTGCCGCGGCAGGCTTCGGCCTGCTCGACGGTGTCCACGCCCCCGAGCCGGATGAGGACCTGGTTCTTGTGGGGGCGCGAAGAGAGCACGTCAACAGAACGGTTTCCCTCGGGGTCGAGGAAAACCGTTTTGAATTGCTGAACGAATGCGGGGGAATCGCACCAGCAGTCGAGCTTCATTTCGCCGCGCACGCCGTGCGTTCCCACGATCTGGCCGAGTTCCAGATACTGTTTGATCATATCTCGGGGATCTCGATGGTGATCTCGCGGCCGAGGCGCGCGGATTTCGCGATGCCGTCGATGATCGCCTGGTTATAGATGATCTGCGACGAGGGCACGGGCGCCTTGCCGTTCTCTTTCACAGCGTCCACGAACAGGCGGATCTTCTTGTAGAAGTTGTCGGTGTCGTCGTCCTTCTTCGGGATCTGCAGCTCGACCTCTTCGCCTGCCACGGTCTTGTAGATCGTGAGCGGGCCGCCGATGGAGCCGTTCCAGCACTCGGTGGAGGGGATGCGAAGGCCGCCCTTGGTGCCGAGGATGATGGTGTCGCCGGGGGTGTCGAGGTTCATGGCCCAGGAGATGCGGAAGTCGAGCACGATGTCGCCCTCGAGGCGGATGAACGCAGCCGCGAAATCGTCCACCGAGAAGATGTCGGCATATTCGGGATGTCCCTCAAAATAGTTGGGATCCTTGCCGAAATAACTGGAGGTGTAGCCTGAAACGGACAGGGGCTTCGGATAGCCGATCGCGTTGAGCACCATGTCGAGCGAGTAGCAGCCGATGTCGCCCAGCGCACCGAGGCCCGCCGTGCGCTCTTCAATGAACGAGGTGCCGTAGGGCGTGGGGATGCCGCGGCGTCTGCCGCCGCCGGTCTGGATATAATAGATCCTGCCGAGCTCGCCGGACTGCACCACGCGGCGCAGCATTTTCATGTTTTCGTCGAAGCGGGGCTGGAAGCCGATCGAGAGGATCTTGCCGCTCGCCTTTTCGGCTTTGCAGATCGCGACCGCCTCTTCGAGCGTGACGCACATGGGCTTTTCGAGCAGGACGTTCACGCCGTGCTCGAGCGCGTAGATCGTGCATTCGGCGTGGGTCTTGTTATAGGTGCACACGCTCACCGCGTCGAGCTGCTCGGCGTCGATCATCGACTTGTGGTCGGGATAGAGCCGCACGCCCTCGATGCCGTTGGCCTTGCAGAACTTTTCCGCCTTGCCGGGGATCAGGTCCGCAGCCGCGACGATCTCGACGTCGGGGCATTTGAGATAGTTGGCGACGTGCGCCTCCGCGATCCAGCCGGTGCCGATGATGCCGACGCGCACCTTTTTGTCCGAATTGATCTCTTTGATCTCTTCGATCTTCTCTTTGAATCTGTCAAGGATGTTTTCCGCCATGATTTGACCTCCTGTCAGTCGCCGAGCAAGCTCAGCATTTCTTTATGCAGAACCGCGTTCGCCGCGAGGACCGAGGTCTTTTCCCCGATCTTTAGCGGCTGCCCGCGAAGATCTGTTATCACGCCTCCCGCTTCACGCAGGATGAGATAGCCCGCCGCGTAGTCCCAGGGCGAGAGGACCTGCTCGAAAAAGGCGTCGGTTCTGCCGGCCGCCACGAAGCACAGGTCGAGCGCCGCCGAGCCGCCGCGCCGGATGTCGGCCGTGGCGAGGAACACGCGGTAAAGCTGTTTGAAAAAGCCGTCGCCGAATTCGCGGCGGTTATAAGGGGACGAGCCGAAGCTCACGAGCGCCTTTTCGAGCGGGCGGTCGGCAACGCCGATCGGGCGATCGTTGAGAAACGCGCCTTCGCCGCGCACGGCCCAGAACATTTCGTCGAGATACGGGTCGTAGACCGCGCCGAAGACCGGCTCTTTGCGGTCATAAAGCCCCACGCTGATCGCGGAGCAGTGCATCTCGTGGATGAAATTCGTGGTGCCGTCGATCGGGTCGATGATGAAGCACAGCCCGTTTTCGAGCAGGCCCGGGGCGTTCTCTTTTTCCTCCGCGAAAAACTGCGCCCCGGGGAAGAGCTCCGTGAGGCCCGCGATCAGCTTCTCCTGCACCTTCACGTCGTAGACCGTGACGTAATTGGCGGCGCCGGCCTTGTCGGTGATCGCGCCGCGGGCGCGCTCGATGTCGTGCGCCGAGCGGATGAGGGCGCCGCAGTCCCGTATCAGCGCAAAGACGGCGTTTCGCAGCGCCGTCGTCATCATAAAATCATTCATCGAATTCAAACACCATCGTTTTGCCGTAGCGGGTCTCGAGGATCGTCTGGAAGCCGTTAGCTTCGAAGAAGCGGACGAGATCGTCGTTGCCCGCCTCGGCCACAGCCAGCACGCCCTGCACGAACTTGCGCTTGAGGTGCGCCTTGAGCGCCTGCAAAAGCAGCGCCCCAACGCCGACGTTCTGGTGGTCGAGCGAAACGTCGATATAGAGATGGGCGGGATAATAGCGCCGGTACATCGCGTGCTTGAGCATATCGAACTTGGCGTCGACGTAGCACTTCGCGCTGATCGCCGCGGCCTTGGGGATGTATTTTTCGGTATAGGTCCGCTCGAAATTATTGTAGTTCTCGCTGCTGAGCACGTAGCCGACGACCTTGCCGTCGTCATCCACCGCCACGAAGCAGTTTTCGCGCTCCTGCTCGATGTAATACCAGCAGCGCGTGAGCAGCGTGTAGGTCTTGAGCTCCTCGGGCGCGTTGGCGCAGCCCGCGTTTTCAAGGCAGATCTTTTCGACCTGATCGCGGTCGCCGATATTGTAGCGTCTGACAGAAATCATAAATCGCAACACCTCTTTTCATATTCTACAAAAAATTTTTGAAAAAGTCTATATCTTTTTTCAAAAAGATGATAAAATAATTGCAAAGGGGGCGACGATATGAGGATCGCGACCGTAGGCACGTCCGGTATCACCGAAAAAATGATATCCGCGATCAAAAACAAAACGGGTATCGAGCTCGCCGCCGTGTATTCGCGCGATGAAACGCGCGCGAAGGCCTTCGCCGAAAAGCACGGGGCGGGGACGTATTTCACCGACTTGACGAAGATGGCGGAGAGCGATGCGTTCGACGCGGTGTATATCGCGAGCCCGAACGCTTTCCACGAAACGCAGAGCAGGCTGTTTCTGGAGCACGGCAAGCACGTGCTGTGCGAAAAGCCGATGACCGTGACCGAAGACGAAGAGGCGGCGCTTTACGCCCTCGCCAAAGAGAAGGGGCTGATTTATCTCGAGGCGATCATGTCGCTGCACACCCCGGCGTTCGGGACACTCAAGGAGTCGCTCAGGAAGATCGGGACGGTCAGGAGCGTGAGTTTGCAGTACTGCCAGCTCTCGTCGAAATACCCCGCGTTTCTCGAGGGGCGCAACCCGAACATCTTCAACCCCGAAATGAAGGCCGGGTGCCTGATGGACATCGGCGTGTACCCGATCTATCTCGCGGCGGCTCTGTTCGGGATGCCGGATAGAATAGCGTCCGACGCGGTGTTCCTGCCCTCGGGCGCGGATGCTTCGGGGTGCGCGATCTTAAAATACGACGGCTTCACGGTGGACCTGCATTATTCTAAGGTCGCGCAGAGCTACGCGCCGAGCGAGTTTCTCGGCGACCGGGGCACGGTGACGGTGGGCGCGGTGTCGCAGCTCACGGACGTGCGCCTGATCGCGGGCGGGAAAGAGACCCTGCTCGTACCGGACGATCTGACGCGCGACGAGGTGATGGGGGCGGAGGCAAACGTGTTCGCCGACTTCGTTGAACACGGGCCGTTGCCCGTCTATATATTTGCGAAGGAGACGTCGCTCATTGTGCGCAGGATCACGGACGAGATCCGGAAACAGAACGGGTTCCCGTTCTGACCGGCAGACATTATAAAAACCGGAGAGTGATCTCCGGTTTTCTTTATTTTTCGATCGAGAGGACGCCGTCTTTTTCGCTCGCCCGGAAGAAGACCGGATGCTCGGAAAGTGAAATG
>JAEEGL014671871.1_pt1 | contig 14157 bp, 11 predicted proteins | sample 9134231 | NCBI WGS metagenome assembly JAEEGL01 (sample SAMN16246548, study PRJNA631951) | gut metagenome | biome: gut microbiome; feature: rumen; material: fiber-attached | host: Bos | place: Iran: Karaj | collected 2018-10 | reverse complement strand
TTGCGGTAGCGGTGGCGATACTGTTTTCTACGTGGGGGATGCTCAAAGATAGTTTGCGGTTGTCGTTGGACGGGATTCCTGAGGGCATTGATTTGGAGGAGATTAAGAAACTGATGATGACTGTTGACGGTATTCGTAACGTGCATCACTTGCATATTTGGGCGATTTCAACCACCGAAAATGCCATCACGGCTCACGTCGTAATCAAAGATTTGGAGCAAATGGAAACGATTAAATCCGAATTAAAGCATTTACTTGCGGAACATAATATCCCACACTGCACGTTGGAATTTGAAACCGAAGACCATATGTGTCCCTGCCAAGGTTGTGATGGCAAACATTGTGAAAATAAAGCAACTTGCGAACTTTGAAAATGGCAAAAACGTACTCTTTACACGAATTGTGCAACGTTATTACGGATGTTTTAGAGGAAAACTTGGAACAAACGTACTGGGTGGAGGCGGAGATTGCGTCTCTTTCGGAGCGGGGGCACTGCTATATGGAGTTGATCGAAAAGTCCAACAAAGGTATATTTTCCGCCAAGGTTCGGGCAACTTGCTGGGAGAGTGAGTACGCTTTTTTGAGTGCCTTTTTTACGAGCCAGACGGGTCAGTCGTTGCAGGTGGGACTTAAGGTGCGGTTGGAGGTTACGGTCGCTTTTCATGCCGTGTATGGGTTGAGTTTTAATGTGGTAAACATTGACCCGAGTTACACCTTGGGCGACTTGGCACGCGAAAAACAGCAAACCATCGCACGTTTACAGCAAGATGGGGTGATGGAGATGAATAAATCGCTCGTTTTGCCGTCTTTAATCAAGCATATTGCCGTGATTTCGTCGCGTGAGGCAGCGGGTTACGAGGATTTTTGCCATCAGTTGGAGCATAACGAGTACCAACTGTCGTTTGATGTACAGTTGTTTCAGGCGACGATGCAAGGAGATGGTGCTGAACAGAGTATTATCAATGCTTTGGTGGGTATCGCCAACGAAGTTACGCGGTTTGATATGGTGGTTTTGGTGCGTGGTGGAGGTTCAACGACCGATTTGAAGTGCTTTGATTCGTATAACTTGGCGAGTTTTTGTGCCCAGTTTCCGTTGCCGATTTTGGCTGGCATTGGGCATACGCGGGACGTGAGTGTGGTGGATATGGTGGCGAATGATACGGTTAAAACGCCTACTGATGCGGCTCAATTTATTATTGACCATAATGTGCAACAGGTGTATCGGGTGTCAGAGGCACAGAAAAAACTGTACGATTTGTTGAATTATTATACGTTGCGTTTGCGTGGTAATCTGCAAGAAATGCAACTGCGAATAGCGTCTTTGGTGAGCAATCAAATCGCTGCCGAACAACATAAATTGCTTTTTTATGAGAAGCAAATCGAACTGTATTCGCCCGAAAAAATCTACAAAAAAGGCTATTCGTTGGTTACGCACAACGGTCAGGTAGTCCGCTCGTGTCGTGCGATTCAGTCGGGCGATAGGTTGCAAATAGAGTTTGCGGACGGGAAAGTGGATGCAACTGTGGAATAAAGCAATCTATCAGACTTGCCACTATAAAAAAATACGTTTGCAAAATTTTCACCAACAAGTGATAATATCGTGTATTTTTCCCAACATTCCGTTTTCTATTGTTCACTTGCACGATGTACACGGCAACTTTCGGTGCCTCAAAAACCAACACATAAGTATTATCTCAATACTGCAAAATTTGACGAGAGTAGGCTCCAAAAAACCGAACGCAGCAGGGAAGTTTGATATATTTATCATAAAAAATAACACACTTTTGCTGATTTTTGATTTTTATGTTATCTTTGCATAAAATTCAAAAAAAATAAAATTATGACAATCAGTAATTTTTTCAATAAGTGGACTAGTATCAGTCTTGTTCTTCGTATTCTTGTGGGACTTATTATTGGTGCTATCCTCGGTTTGACCGTTCCGCAATGGACGGGTATTAGCATTTTAGGTACCGTGTTTGTTAGTGCCTTGAAAGCTATTGCACCCGTTTTGGTGGCGGTTTTGGTGGCAGCAAGTATCGCTAAAGCAAATGGCAACTTAGGTCCTCGCTTCCGTGTACTGGTTATATGTTATCTGCTCAGTACGTTTATTGCAGCCATGTGTGCTGTGGTAGGTAGTTTTATGTTTCCGGTAACGTTGCAGTTGCAGGACGTGATTGAGCAATCGGCACCGAGTGCCTTGTCGGATGTGTTTTCTACCTTGCTGACCAATATGGTAACGAATCCCATGCTGTCGGTTTCGCAAGCTAATTATATCGGCATTCTGTTTTGGGCAATTTTGATTGGTGTTGCGTTGAAGTTGTGTGCTTCGGAACAAACGATCAATATGGTTCATGACTTTTCGGAAGTGATTTCGATGACGGTGAAGTGGGTGATTCAATTTGCACCGTTTGGTATTTTGGGTTTAGTGTTTACGTCTGTTTCGGAGAGTGGCTTGGAGGTGTTTACGACCTACGGTCATTTGGTTTTGTTGCTTGTTTCTTGTATGTTGGCGAATGCTTTGATTTTCAACCCGCTTATCGCTTTTATCTTGACGCGGCGTAATCCGTATCCGTTGCTGTTTACTTGCCTCAAAGAGAGTGGTTTGCAAGCGTTCTTTACGCGTTCTTCGGCAGCAAATATCCCAATCAATATGAATTTGTGCAAAAAGTTGGAATTGGATGAGGATTTCTATTCCGTAAGTATTCCGCTTGGTGCAACTATCAACATGGACGGTGCTGCGGTTACAATCACGGTGATGGCTCTTGCAGTGGCTCATACGGTAGGTGTGGAAGTGTCGTTAATGTCGGCTATCTTCCTCAGTATCATTGCCACGTTGGCTGCTTGTGGAACGTCTGGTGTAGCGGGTGGCTCGCTGTTATTGATTCCGATGGCTTGCTCTTTCTTTAACATTGGTAACGACATCGCGATGCAAGCGGTAGCAGTTGGTTTCATTATTGGTGTGATTCAAGATAGCGTTGAAACGGCTCTCAATTCCAGTGGAGACGTATTCTTCACCGCAACGACCGAGTATTATGATCAGATGAAAAATAAAAAACAATAATAACTTTAAAACCATAAAAACATGAAAAGGAGAAGTTTTTTGATTATCATCCTACTGTGCGTTCTTACGCAGGGGATATTGGCTTTGCCAAAGGTACATGTCATTGCAACAGGTGGCACGATTGCTGGTACGTCGTCTGGTAGTGGTTACACGGCTGGACAAGTAACGATTGACAACATTTTGGCTGCTGTGCCTGATTTGTCAAAAATCGCTGAGTTGGATTACGAGCAGTTCTGCAACATTGGTTCGCAAGATATGAATGAAACCATCTGGCTTTCGTTGAGCAAACGTATCAATGAGTTGTTTGCTACGGGCAAATACGATGGTATTGTGATAACGCACGGAACGGATACGATGGAGGAGACAGCTTATTTCCTCAATCTCACAACGCGTAGCGATAAACCTGTTGTGTTAGTGGGTTCGATGCGTCCTTCTGATGCTCCTGATGCAGATGGTCCGAAGAACTTGATTGTGGCTGTGAAAGCCGCTGCCGATAAGAAAAACGTGGGCAAAGAGGTGATGTGTTGCCTCAACCAAAAGTTGTTCGAAGCGAGTGGGGTATTCAAAAATAATAGTCGCGATGTAGATGCTTTTGCGGCTATCAAACCCGATTATACGATGCCTCACGGTAGCAAAGTGGGCTTTGATGTTACAGAGGTAGAAAAGTTGCCAAACGTGGGTATCATTTACGGCTATGCAGGTTGCTCTACGTTACCTTTGCAGGCTTTTGTTGATGCTAACTTTGAAGGTGTTGTGTTGGTAGGTGTAGGTGATGGTAATTTCCGTGCTGATGTGCAAAAAATCGCTGAGAAAGCCGTTGCACACGGAATGAAGATTGTACGTTCTACGCGTTGTCCTCACGGTGGTGTGTATACCGAAGGTGGTGAAGTGGAGGATTTGGAACTCGGCTTCATTGCAGCAGGTAGTTTGAATGCACAAAAGGCTCGTATCTTATTGATGCTTGCTTTGACGCAGACCAAGGATACCGACCAGATTCGTCAGTATTTCAATAAACCCATTGCGTTGCAAACAGTGAAGAAATAAGCAATAAAGTTGATTTTCTTTCAAAGACTATCTCGCTTGCGATTGTGGGCGAGGTAGTTTTTTGTTGGTGGTTGTAAAAGGTGATAAAAACGGCTGTCGTAGTATCAAAAAACGCTACTTCCCAATACAAAATTTTGCAAAGATATTGTTCAGCACTTCTTGCGAGGTTATTTCGCCCGTTATCTCGCCCAAAGCATCTAAACAGTCGTGTAAATCCACTGCCAACAGGTCTTCGGGCAGGTGGTTCGCCATGTTTTGTTGCAGTTGTTTGAGGGCTTGCAGGGCTTTGCTGAGGGCTTCAAAGTGGCGTGTGTTGCTGATTAGCACCGACGAAGTATCGTAATCACTGAAAACATTTTGCAAAATAGCAAGCAACGGAGCGATTTGGTTGTTTTTGGCAGAAATTTGCACTGTAAAATTATCTTGTTGATTTTCAGTATTTTGTGTTATTAAATCGGCTTTGTTGTAGGCATAAATCCAAATTTTATCCGCTGTTTTTTCGGGCGTAAACGACAACCGTTGCGGATTCGTGCTGTCAATCACTTCGATGACAATTTTTGCTTTTTGGATGCTCTCTTTGGTGCGTTCAATGCCCATTTGCTCCACTTGGTCTTCGGTCGCTCGCAGTCCTGCCGTATCAATCAGCCGAAACAGTTTATCGCCAATGGTTATGCACTCTTCAATGGTGTCGCGTGTGGTGCCTGGGATGTTGCTCACCAAAGCCCTCTGCTCGCCCAAAAGTGCATTGAGTAGGGTTGATTTACCCGCATTCACCGCCCCAATAATCGCCACAGGAATACCATTTTTTATCGCATTACCCACCTGAAACGACTCAATCAGCGTCTCCAACTCGGTTTGTATCGTTTGCACTAACTGTTGAAGCTCGTTTCGGTCGGCAAATTCAAGGTCTTCGTGGTCGGCAAAATCCAATTCCAACTCAATCAAAGACGTGAATTGTAGCAGTTGGTCGCGTAATTGTTGTAGTTTTTGCGATACACCCCCCTTGAGTTGGGCAAGTGCGATGTCTTTTTCCGCCTTGGACTGCGAGGCGATAATATCAGCCACCGATTCTGCTTGCGTCAAGTCCAGTTTACCATTCAAAAAAGCTCGTTGCGTAAATTCACCCGCTTTCGCCAATGTTGCACCCGCTTGGATGAGCCATTGAAGCAGTTCTCGCTGGATATACACGCTCCCGTGGCACGCAATTTCCACCATATCCTCGCCCGTGTAACTATGCGGAGCCAAAAACAGCGTAACCATCACCTCGTCCAATACCTCGCCATTGCGGACAATATGCCCATAATAAGCCCGTCTTGCCTGTCCTTCGGTGAGTTTTTGTTTGCCTTGAAAAAGACTATCTACGATGCTGATAGCCTCCGCTCCAGTGACTCGCACGACAGCAATTCCACCCACTCCGTAGGGCGTTGATATGGCACAAATGGTACTCATAAGAGGGTTATGCGGGCATTACAAGCCAACTGACCATTTTCCGCATTCATCTGATAATTGATAATCGAGTCGTTTCGCTCCCATAAAATGGTGGTTTGTTCCTCCAATTTCACTTCTTTGGGGTAGATGATGTCCAACCGAAACTCCCCAACATCTTTGAGCCACTCCGAGTAGGCATCCAAGAATATTTCGGTGTATTTGCACGAGTTGCAATGCCCGTTATAATCCAAGTCAGAGTAGCGAATAGTGCGATTGGTCGTGCTTTGAGGTTGCGTGATGGGGGGCAGTTTTTGGGTGCGTTGCAAGTCAATACTTTCGAAGGTTTGCAGTTGGGTAAAACGTTCTTCATTAAATATATTGACGATTTTTCGCTCCAACAAATTCATCAGCACCCACGTACTGTTGGCTTGACCGATTTGTCGTCTGCCTTCTGGGGTCTGCAAAAAAATCCGAAAATTTCGGAACGAAAACGAATGCACATTCCGCTCAACCCACGTTTCTACAATGATGGTTTCGTGTTCGGTGGGCAAATAACTCATCTGCACACTCAGATGCGTCAGCACCCACGAGATATGTTGCGGATAAAAAACGTCCAAGCCGATATTATCTTCGTTGGCAGCACAGCCGGCAGCGTTCAGCAAAAAATTTTCCAACATATTCAAACGCAACCGGAAAAACACATCCACATCGTAATAACGTACTGGATAGGTATATTCTTTATGTTTCATCTCAAAAATAGTTTTTACGGCACGAAGGTATGAAATTATTATGAAATTGTGAAATTTTAGCGTTTTTGCAACTTTTAGAAACGGGATTTAAAATGGATTTTATTACCTTTGCGACCTGTTTAACGCTTTATTTTAATGATTATGAAAAAAACTATGCTTATCGTATGGGTTGCCGTGTTTACGGTGTGGTTTGTACTGGTAGTTGTCGATTTATTTGTGGATATTTTGGTTAAAAATATGGTCATTGAGGGCCATGATGCTATTCGGGCTCGGGTATGTTTGATAGCTTCACCTCTTTTGTTGATTTGGGCTTCTGTGAGTATTTATCTCCGTAATAAATTGAATAAACCTGTGGTGCTCCCCATTACCAAACCGATTATTATTCTAATTTGGGCTGTTTTCGGCACATTGTTGGTATTTTTGATTGTCTTGTTTATTCGTGATGGTTTTATCCATCATACGTTGAGTTGGGAGTATAGTAATTCGCTTGTTTTGCGTTTTTTTGATATAATACTGCCCCTGTTTGTGCTGATTGGTTATACGAGGCGTTATATGTCGGATAAACAGCGAAATGAATCCGATTTAAATGCTTCAAAATAGATTTTTATTACCTTTGCGATTCGTTTAACGCTTATTTTTAAGATTATGAAAAACAATATGAAAAAAGCTATGCTTATAGGCTGGGTTACCATGTTTACGGTGTGGTTTGTGCTGGTGGTTGTCGATTTATTTGTGGATATTTTTGTCAAAAATGTGGTTATTGAGGGTTATGATGCTGTTCGGCATAGAGTGTTGGACATATCTCTTCCGATTGTATTGATTTGGACTTTTGCAGGAAGTTATCGCCGCAAGTCATTGTCTTGGCCTATCGTTACCAAACCGCTTCTGATTCGTATTTGGGCTGTTTTTGGAACACTGTTGGCGTTTTTGATTGTGTTGTTTATTCGCGATGTTTTTATCAATCATACGTTGGCTTGGGAGTATAGTCAGTCGCTTGTTTCTCGTTTTTTGGATATGACGCTATCACTGATTGTGTTGGTGAGTTTTACGATTCGTTATGTGTTGTGTAAAAAATGGAATGTGTCCGATTCCGATGCTTAAAAAATGATTTTTTGCACCTTAAAAATGTTCATAAACTTTTATCAAAAAAAATAAAAATAAAATTATATCTTTGCGAGTTGTAATTACAGAATATGCAAAAAATACGAAATATAGCCATCATTGCCCATGTGGATCATGGGAAAACGACTTTGGTAGATAAGATGCTCTACACCTCCAACCTTTTTCGCGAAAACGAACAGAAAGGGGAGTTGATATTGGACAACAACGATTTGGAGCGTGAGCGAGGGATTACAATCTTGGCGAAAAACGTTGCCATAGAGTATAACGGCTACAAAATCAACATCATAGATACGCCGGGACACGCCGATTTTGGTGGCGAAGTGGAGCGAGTGTTGAACATGGCAGACGGTGTGTTGCTGTTGGTGGATGCCTTCGAAGGACCGATGCCACAGACCCGTTTTGTATTGCAAAAAGCCCTTGAACTGAACCTCAAACCCATCGTGGTTATCAATAAAGTGGACAAACTCAACTGCCGACCCGACGAAGTGCAGGAGGATGTGTTTGAGTTGATGATGAACTTGGGTGCAACGGACGAGCAGTTGGATTTTCAAACGATATACGGCAGTGCGAAAAATGGTTGGATGTCAACGGATTGGAAAAATCCTACCACAGACATTCTACCCCTTATGGATGCCATCATTGAGTACATCCCCGAACCCGAGTTTTTGGAAGGTACGCCCCAAATGCTCATCACGAGTTTGGATTACAACTCTTACGTGGGTCGGATTGCGATTGGACGTGTGCATAGAGGTGTTTTGAAGGATGGCATGATGGTTTGTTTGGCGAAAAAAGATGGCACCAAGACCAAAGTGAAAATCAAAGAGTTGCACACCTTTGCGGGTATGACGCATATCAAGACGAACGAAGTAAAGAGTGGCGATATTTGTGCTTTGATTGGCATTGAAGGGTTTGAGATTGGCGATACGATTTGCGATGCCGAAAATCCCGAACCACTCGCTCCGATAGCCATTGATGAGCCGACTATGTCCATGATTTTTACCATCAATAACTCACCTTTCTTTGGGAAAGAGGGCAAGTTTGTTACTTCTCGTCATATCCACGACCGCCTGCAAAAAGAGCTGGAAAAGAACCTTGCTTTGCGGGTTGAAAAAAGCGAGACGCAGGACGTGTGGCGTGTGTATGGGCGGGGTGTGTTGCATCTGAGTGTGCTGATTGAGACGATGCGGCGCGAAGGATATGAACTGCAAGTGGGGCAACCGCAGGTGATTATCAAGGAAATATACGGCGTGAAGTGCGAACCGATTGAGCAGCTGACCGTCAATACGCCCGAGAGTTGTTCGGGGAAGATTATCGAGTATGTGTCGGTTCATAAAGGCGATTTGGTGAGTATGAATATGGTGAATGACCGTGTACAGTTGGAGTTTACGATTCCGTCTCGAGGCATCATCGGTATGCGAACCTATGTTTTGAATATATCCGCTGGTGAAGCCATTATGTCGCACCGATTCTTGAAATTTGAGCCGTACAAAGGAGAGATTGAAAAACGCGTTAATGGCTCGTTGATTGCGATGGAAACAGGCACGGCATACGCTTATGCGTTGGATAAATTGCAGGATAGAGGTAAGTTTTTTATCTCGCCACAAGATGAAGTGTACGCTGGGCAAGTGGTCGGCGAAAGCACCAAAGAAGGCGACATCGTCATCAATGTTTGCAAGTCCAAAAAACTGACCAATATGCGTTCGAAATCCGCTGACGATAAGGCTGTTTTGCCTCCACCCGTTGTGTTTTCGTTGGAGGAAGCGTTGGAGTACATCAAAGACGATGAGTACGTGGAAGTAACGCCGAGTCATATCCGTATCCGTAAAATCATTTTGGACGAAACGGAACGTAAAAGAGCAAGTAAATAGTAATAATATAAAATAATACAACAAAAATATGCAAGTATCTTTATCCGAAATTAAGGATTTAATGGCGACCTTGACGATAGTGGTCGAAGAAGCAGATTATAAAGAAACGGTTTCCAAAGAACTCAAAAAACTGCGTTCGCAAGTGCAAATGCCCGGTTTTCGCTCGGGTATGGTGCCGATGGGAATCGTGGAGAAGAAGTTTAAGCCGAGCGTAATGGCAGAAACGATTGAGAAAAAAATAGACGAAAGTTTTGAAACTTTTCGCAAAGAGCATCGTAATTTGCTCCTCAATCCCGTTTCCAATGACGAGTTGACGCCCGAGTTGGATTTTGCCAATCAAACCTCTTTTACATTTGTTTTTGACGTGGCTTTTTCGCCCGATTTTTCCGTCAAATTGGACAAGAAAACGAAAATCGAACAATATAATATCACCCTCACCGACGAGGTTTTGAATGACGTTGTAAAAAACATTACGTTGCAACATTCTACGCGTGAGTCGGCTGAGGAATACACGGCTGATGATGTGATTCGTGGCGAATTGAAGGAAGTGAATCCCAAAGGCGAGGCACACATCAACGAGCATGCCGTTATCAATCCCGAATATATTAAGAATAAGACGCAGAAAAAGTTGTTTGATAAAGCCAAAAAAGGCGGAAAAATCGTCTTTAATCCGAGCAAAGCCTTTGAAGATGAACGAGAAGTGAAGTCGTTTATTGGCACGGATAAGGAAGAATGCTTGAAATCGGATTACGAACTGACTATTCAGGACATCATTCATCCCGTTCCAGCCAAATTGGACGAAACGCTTTTTAAGCAGGTTTTACAGAATGATTCCATCAAGACAGAAGCCGATTTTAGAGCCAAATTGAAGGAACGTTTTGACGAAAATGACGCTTTTGAAACCGAATGGAAATTTGCGATGGATGTTCGCAAAAAAATCGTGGAAAAAGTGGACAAAATCGCCTTGCCAGAAGCGTATTTGAAGCGTTATTTTGCTTCTCGCAGTAAAGATTTGTCCGAACAAGATATTGAAAAAGAATATCCCAAATTTTTGGAGCAAATCAAGTGGCAATTAGCGATTGACAAGGCGTGCGATGAGTACGAAGTGAAGATTGAAAAAGAAGATTTGGATAGTTTTGTTCGCAAACAGACGCTTTCCTCGTACTTCGGATACGGTTTTTACGGCAAAATGGACGATGCGTTTTTTAACCAAATCATCCAAGAACGCTTGGCAGACCAAAAGACGTTGGAACAAGATTTTTATTTTGTAACGCTCTTCAAAATAGCACAAAAAGTCAAAGAAACCATCACGGTGGTGGAGAAAAATGTAACGCCCAAAGAGTTTAACGAACTGAATAAATAATGCAATTTTCTACGACGGTTGATATTACAAAATCTCGTTATCCGATTGTTTATTCAGACAAGATTTTGACTTTGGGGTCGTGTTTTGCTGACCAAATGGCGGAAAAATGTCGGAAGTATCTCTTTCAGATAACCGCTAATCCGTTTGGCGTTTTGTATAATCCGTTTTCGATTGCGTACGCTATTCAGGCGATGGCGAATGAAGATATGAACGTGCCAGTCGTTTTTCACAATGGCGTTTATCATTCGTTGTTTCACCATAGCGTTTTTTCGAGCGGAAGCCAGATGGAATTGCAAAACAATGTGCAACAAAGCATCATCGAAGGGCATAAAGCGTTGCAGGAAGCGAATGTGGTGATTGTTACGTTCGGGACGGCGTTTGTGTATGCTTTGAAGAACTTGTCGCTGTTGGTGAATAACCATTTTAATGAGCCGTTTGTGGTGGCCAATTGTCATAAACTTCCACCGCAAAACTTTGACCGCTATCGCATGGACGTGCAAGAAATTGTGGATTTGTGGCAGTCGATATTGGATTATTTCCCCAATAAACATTGGATTTTTACGGTAAGCCCCATTCGGCACCTGCAAGACGGTTTGCACGAAAATCAACTTTCAAAAGCGACCTTAATGTTGGCTATTGAACAGTTGATGAAGAAAAATGCACAACGCAAAATAAGTTACTTCCCTGCATACGAGATTTTGTTGGACGAGTTACGCGATTATCGCTACTATGCAGACGATTTGTTGCATCCTTCGAGCGTGGCGGTGGAATATGTGTGGGAAAAATTTGCAAGTACCTTTTTGCACACCACAGAGCAAACCGAAATGAAGCGGATGAACAAACTCTATCTCAATACGCAACATCGTCCGAACATTCCCAATTCTGCCGAACAGGCTAAATTCCAGCAAATGACACAAAAATTGTATAACTCGCTTTTGCCCAACCACCCTTGGATTCAACAAACTACGCCAAGCACGGATTATACCACCAAAAAAGTCCCTCGCAATGCTACTGATGATAATTTCCGTCAAATTACGAACAAAATTTATCGTGCCATCCAACCACAACCTCGCCATTTGACCCAACCTATTCCCAACGTCAATTATCGTCCGATTGATCGCCATTTGCCGTACGAAGATCGCGTGAAAGAAGTAACTCGCAAGTTAAGTAAAATGTTAAAAATCAATTCATAAGATATGGAAGAAAAAGAAATACGTTTGCCCGAAAATGCGAATCGCCCGTTGAAGGAAGGCGAAGAATACAAGCCGATTTTGCCTGCAGACCAAGATATAACCGAGATTACGCCGTATAGCGTGTCGATGGGTGTGCTCATGGCAATTATTTTCTCGGCTGCTGCGGCTTATTTGGGACTGAAAGTGGGACAGGTTTTTGAAGCCGCTATCCCCATTGCGATTATTGCGGTGGGTTTGAGTAGTGCCTTAAAACGCAAGAATGGTTTAGCGGAAAATGTTATCATTCAATCTATTGGCTCTTCGAGTGGCGTGATTGTGGCAGGAGCCATTTTTACGCTGCCAGCGTTGTACATTTTGCAAGCCAAATATCCCGATATGACGGTTACTTTTTTGGAAGTGTTTATGTCGTCGTTGTTGGGTGGATGTTTGGGCATTTTGTTTTTGATACCTTTTAGACGCTATTTCGTCAAGGAAAAACACGGCGAGTATCCTTTCCCCGAAGCAACAGCTACCACACAGGTGCTCATTGCAGGGGCTTCGAGCAAGGAAAATAGTTCGCAAAACTCCAAGATTTTGGTCGTTGCGGCTTTGATTGGTGGGGTGTATGACTTTTTGGTTTCGTCGTTGGGCTTATGGAAAGAGACGATTTCCACGCGTTTGATGGGGTGGGGCGAAGTGTTGGCTCAAAAACTTAAGTTGACCTTTTCCATCAACACAGGTGCGGCTTTGTTGGGTTTAGGTTACATCATTGGGTTGAAATATGCGGTGATTATTTGTTCGGGTAGTTTGTTCGTTTGGTGGGTTATTTTGCCATTGATTGGAACGATTGGTGGTATGGAAAGTGTTGATCCACAGGCGCTTTTCTTGAATTATGGACGTAATATCGGCATTGGTGCGATTGCGATGGCTGGTTTGATTGGTATTATCAAAAACCGTGGCGTGATTGGCAGTGCGTTTTCGTTGGTGAAGCAAGAATTTGGCAAAGGCAAACAGGTAGCCGCAGAAATCAAACGCACCGATAGGGATTTATCCATGAAGTTTTTGGTGATTGCTATCGTGGTGGCGTTGGTGTGTGTTTTTGTGTTCTTTTTGGTGGGAGTATTGCATAATTTTGTGCAAACGATAGTGGCTTTTCTCGTGGTTACGATTATTGCTTTCTTGTTCACCACCGTTGCGGCGAATGCGATTGCGATTGTGGGTACGAATCCCGTGAGTGGTATGACACTTATGACGCTCATCATTGCGAGTATCGTGTTTGTGGCAGTGGGTATGCGTGGTAGTAGCGGTATGGTAGGTGCGATGGTGATTGGTGGGGTTGTGTGTACGGCTTTGAGTATGGCAGGAGGCTTTATTACGGACTTGAAAATAGGTTATTGGATAGGTACAACACCCAAAAAGCAGGAGATGTGGAAGTTCTTGGGGACGTTGGTGAGTGCCGTTACGGTTGGTGGGGTAATGATTGTGCTGAATAAGACGTATGGCTTTGTGGGTAATAATGCGTTGCAAGCCCCGCAAGCGAACGCTATGGCAGCCGTTATTGAGCCGCTTATGAGTGGACAAGGTGCTCCGTGGATGCTGTACGGCGTGGGAGCTATTTTGGCTTTGTTGCTCAACTTTTTGAATGTGCCTGTGCTGGCTTTTGCGTTGGGTATGTTTATTCCTTTGCACCTCAATACGCCTCTGTTAGTGGGTGGTGCGGTGAATTATTTTGTGAATAAAAAACGCGAACGGGACGGAGTGCATGCGGAAGCGTTGGCGAACAAACGGAACGAAAAAGGGACGTTGATTGCGAGTGGGTTTATTGCAGGTGGTGCGTTGATGGGCGTGGTAAGTGCTATCATTAAGTTCTGTGGCGTTGATTTGTATCTCACGGAGTGGGAGGCATCCAATACGGCAGGTGTTTTGAGTTTGGTGATGTATGTTTTGTTGACGATATATTTTGTGTGGTCATCTAATAAAGTGCAAAAATGATAAAACAGGTTGCTATTATTGCGGGTGGAGATAGTGGCGAATATAGTGTTTCGTTGCGAAGTGCCAATTTTCTATACCAACAAATTTCGTTGCATTACGAAGCGATTGTGGTGCTGTTGAAGGGCTTAGATTGGCAGGCATTGGTGGAATGGAAATTCGAAAATGACACGATTGTTCCTACCAAAACGGCTCCGATAGACAAAAATGACTTTTCATACACCGTTGATGGCGTGAAGCACACGATTGACTACGCTTATATCACAATTCACGGGACACCCGGCGAGAATGGCATCTTGCAGGGCTATTTTGACTTATTGCACATTCCGTATTCGACTTGCAACACCTTGTCGGCATCGAT
>JAEEGL013468180.1_pt1 | contig 14157 bp, 10 predicted proteins | sample 9134231 | NCBI WGS metagenome assembly JAEEGL01 (sample SAMN16246548, study PRJNA631951) | gut metagenome | biome: gut microbiome; feature: rumen; material: fiber-attached | host: Bos | place: Iran: Karaj | collected 2018-10 | reverse complement strand
CGCCGATGGCGCCTAAGCGGTTATCGTTATTTGTGGTGCCGTCGTCTAAGACGGAGATCGGAGCTTTGCCCGATCTGTCGCAGGAAGAAGCCCAGTCTTCGAACTGGCCTGCGAAGCGTGAGTTGGTTACAAGTATGACGCGGTTAAGATCCGGGAGCTTGTCAATCTCATCCATGATGTAATCGATGATGAGCTTGCTGCCGAGCGGAAGAAGCGACTTTGGCTTATCCTTCGTAAGGGGGTAAAGTCTGGTTGCATATCCTGCTGCGAGTAAGATCGCGATCATGTCAAATACTCCTTAGTTCTATTTATACCAAGTTTACTCTTTTATAGAAGACTAAACTGGTCTCATTGGTTGTATTGATAAAGACTATTTAGGTTAGATATACTGTTACACACAAATAAACCTTTGTTATCTATTTCTCCCACTCACAAACATAAGTTCCATCACCACAATAGACAGAAAGAATTATAGTTTTCATACTATTAGGCTCATGGCAATATACTATAATATAAGTGTCAGCTATATCAATTGAATAATCATTTGGAATTATATAAGTCTCGCCTCCATCATTACTAACGGTTATATAGAAGCCTTTTTTAGTATATGGGGTTATGTTTTTGTCAAAGTTAATCTGTAATGCTATTTGACCATCCTGACAATCTATTTGCTGTATACTTGTCACCATTTCAGAAAGTACTTCTCCAGATTCTTCAGTTACAGTGCATTTAGATGAGAATAAACTGCTGTTTTCACTATCTTTAAGGATTATTTCGTATGTCCCGGGTGCTAAATAGCCATTCTGTCCAAGTATCGCACCTTCGTATGTAGTGTCAAAACTGCACTTAAAATAATTGAACTCTATTCCAACATCAAGACTTGAAGATATTACTTGTCCTTCATATAGAACATCATATGAAACATCAGACCAATCATAATCATATATACTTTTTGTAAACCAAACATCTAGTTCAATCCATTGCACATGATTGTATCTTTCAGTATTGTCAATATCATAAAACCAATCATGATAATCCACAATGGTCTTAAGGTCAGGTCGATTAGGCTCATCATGACCTATGCCGTTCCCACACCCGGACAAAAGAGTACTGGCCAATGTTAGACAAATCAGCACTACAACAGTAAAAATGTTTTTCATTCTATTATCACCATGCTTTGATCCCCGTTTTCATTACAAAAACACTTGACACCGAGAGAAATCAGCTGTTTATACGTCCAGCAACCAGCATCATCTCTAATCGAGTCGCAAAAGGCAATATCTGGACTAACCGTCTCGTAAAACTCTTGGCTAAGACCTGCTCCTGATCCTGAAGCAATTTGAACATAATCTGAATCTAATGCCTCATCATACTTGTCGAGTGCCACTTGTCCTTGCTCAAACCCTATATATGAGCAGAACAAAAAACTCTTATCCCCAATTATCGCTTGAAATAACATGGAGTTTTCGGTTACATTTCCTGACTGTACATTTAGCATATCGCTAAGGATTTGAATGTTCATTCCATAAACATCAATATCATCACTCTCAACAACATAGCTTAGATTAAACAAGCCAGAATTTGAAAGATTTATAAACTCTTCATAAGCTTCCACATCTCGATCATCCATAAATCCACTATAAAGCGAATCCGTATCTATTGCGGGCATCAGCACATTATCAACCGTAAAACCCTCTGTGGACACAATACAATTGAAACCCTCTAAAGCATCAGCAGAAGGGGCTGTTATAATCCAACAATCCACATGATTACCACAATAATTCATTACTTTTTGGAGCTGTCTTCTATCAGACTGACTACCCCCGCCAATTACAACAAAGTGTCCCGAATTATCCGCAATTATGTACACTTTTGTGTTGTCTTCCATCAAATAAGAGAAAGACTGTATATACCATCGTGGCTTTGCTAGATAGATATCATTTCCATTAACACTATTAATCAACTCATACCCAGAATATGCCATGCTCATTCTTAATGCATAGTCTTCAGGTATTATGACATATGAAAAATCATAGTTGCGACGGTAATCACTAAACACCTCATTGACGTAGTCCATTGTCAGCGATTCACCATCTGGAAGTACATCAGATAAATAGTATTCTTCAAACTCTTGTTCTTCATAATATACGGGGATAACCCTAATTTGGCTGGTGTATTGCTTAATTGAATAGTAGATTGAATTAGCTCGATAATAATTACCTATTCGCTCTTCTTCACCACAAAACATTAGCATTCCAACAGCGCTATTATCATTGGAGGATAAAATTGTATCAGCAATTTGTATTCCATCCTCATTAACTTTGTAAACAGATGTCGTATTGCAAAAATAGCCAGAATAGTCCAATGAAACGCCTGTGAATGCAATGCCTATGGCTATGCAAAAGCAAATAAAACTTCTAACAAAAATAGATTTAACCCTTTCAGCTAATTCGGTTATTGCAAACGCCATAACCATCCATACAGGGAGGAAAATCCAAACTCTGCTATATACAGCTTCGCTAGAATCGGGCAGCATCAAAAACACCAAGTTAATAAATGGATTGTAGCAAAAAAGCAAAAGAGCGATCAAAGAAAAATAAGCAAACAACCTCTTTCCCTTTGATTTTTTTTTATCAGATGCCAAAAGAATTGTTAGGCTTACTATATAGATTACAAGAAAAAAAAGATTCCCATTCCAATAGATTTCATGAGAGCGATATATAATCGCAAGTATGTTCTCGTTAATCCATGACAATAGATAATCTATATAGTTGCTCACTTTATTGTTACCATCTTTTCCCAACTATTATCAGGGGTCAGTTTTATTATTCACTGTACTATTTGCAATTATATAATAGAGATTTGTGCGGTTCAAATTCATCTTCGTATGAGTGGTAAATACTCACACCTTTGTCACCCAGCACTAGGCTATCATCAGTAAAACTATGAAGCCGCAGTATATATTTTCCTCAAAACTGGAAGAATCAACCTAACCGTTTTTTGCATTAGCAAACCCGCTTCAACAGATAAAAGTATGACAACAGGAAGTAATACTACAAAGGACCAATCTGATGCAACACCCATTTCACCAAGTATCCTTAACGCAACTTTTGTAAAAGTGAAAGTAAAGAACGCATTTAGTAAATATATGTAATATGAACTTCTACCAATCGTTACAAGAGCAGTGACAGAAAACGTTTCTTTTTGTTTCTCATTTGACAAAAGAAAGTAAAGAATAAAATAAGTTGCAATACCGGTTATCCATGCTGATAATACTTGAGATATACTGCGCGGATACAAGTAGAATATGATAACTGCCACTACCAATACTGAAAGCCCAAGTATCATTAGCTTATATGCATTTTTAGTCAGTTTATTCTCTATAAAATCATAATATAGTATTAATCCTAGTAAGTACTCAGGAAAATGAGTGGCAAAAAAATAGTAATAAAAATCGTTACTTGTATATGATTCCTTAAAGATCACCATTAACAATAGATTTAGTAATATACTAATTAGTGTTAAACCGATAAAAGTCAACCACCTTTTCTTTATAGGCTTAATAAGCACAAGAATGAGTGGCGTTATTGAATAGAGAATCATTGTTGCACCTATATACCAACCTCCCGGCATAACATTGCTATTGCAAAAAGGCAGAAAGCCATGTAAGAACAAAATGTTGCACAATATGGATATTCCTTCTCTATTATTTCCAAAGCTTAAAGCATTACCATTTATATGCAGTGATAATGAGTTGGCTAAAAAGACTATTAGTATTCCAAGATACCAACCAGGAGCTAAAGCTTTAACGCGAGATGACATGAATCTCAAATAATTATTCGCATTCAGTTCAGTATACTTGCTTTTAGACAACAAACACATAATGCTGAAACCGGATGCAACAAAGAAAACAGAACACCCCATTCGGAAGAATTGAAATACAAGACATGCCCACGAATCAAAGCATTGACCATAATGAGAAAGAATAACCATTAGCATAGCAATCCCTTTAATCATATCAACCGAACGATATCTATTATTCATTTTCAATTCCAAACAATTGTATGCATTGTTTCATGTTGAATAGAACCGACTTGTAAGATTGCTTGTATTATATGCGTACTTTTAACAAGTACTTGCTAACCATTAACCCGCAACCCAAGGGTCGTAATTTCCCTTTTCAAGAATATCCGCAATTCTCTCACAAGCATGTCCATCACCGTATGGATTGCATGCGTGTGACATCATATCATACTCGCTTTTGTTTTCCAGCAACTCCTTAAAGCTCTTATAAATTGTTAATTCATCAGTACCAACAAGTTTAAGCGTACCAGCGTTAACTCCTTCTGGTCTTTCTGTTGTATCCCGCATAACAAGAACTGGAACGCCATAACTTGGACACTCCTCTTGAATTCCGCCTGAATCCGTAAGACAAAGATACGATCTGGCTTCAAAATTATGGCAATCAAACACTTCAATAGGCTCAATAATATGTATTCTATTACAATCACCTAATTCTTCATCGGCAGCTTGACGAACAATGGGATTCATATGTATAGGGTATATCGCCTTGCAGTCTGGATGCTCATCTAGGACTCGTCTAATTGCTCTAAACATGTGGTGCATCGGCTCTCCTAAATTTTCCCTGCGATGAGCTGTAATAAATATCAACTTATCACTTCCAACCCATTCAAGCTCAGGATGGGTATAACTATCTTTTACTGTATGCTGCATCGCATCAATGACAGTATTGCCTGTCACATAAATAGTATCCTTATTCTTTCCTTCCGCTTCCAAATTGTTAGCTGCAAGTTGTGTTGGGGCAAAATTATACTGACTTATAATACTCACTGCTTGACGATTAAACTCTTCGGGATATGGACTATATATATTGTGTGTTCTGAGACCCGCCTCAACATGGCCAACCGGTATTTGTAGATAGAAACACGCAAGAGCAGTAACAAAAGTTGTGGATGTATCTCCGTGAACCAATACAACGTCAGGCTGTTCCTTTTCAAGCACCGACTTTATCCCATTAAGAATATTAGTGGAAATATCAAATAGAGTCTGACGGTCCTTCATAATATTGAGATCATAGTCTGGAACAACTCCAAAAGTAGATAAGACTTGGTCCAACATCTGACGATGCTGTGCAGTGACAGTAACTACAACATCAAGACCAGATCGTTTCTTCATCTCGTTAATAAGTGGACAGATTTTGATAGCTTCAGGTCTTGTACCAAATACGGTCATTATCTTCTTTTTCTTCATATAATGCACCCCTGTTAATCATTATTACTTCTCAATTAGATGAATCCAGATCAAATCCTTCATACAATCATAATATGAAAGACACTGTTGTTTGTCATTCTAAAAACAGTTCTAAATATATGAGTCTATTCATTAAATATGATAGACATTGGGAAGATTAATAATATTGTGACAATCAAGAACAACCTTATTGCTTAACTTGTTCATATTTTCCTTAATCTCGTTGTGTTTAACCATAATTACCACCAAATCAACGGCATCGAGGAATTCATCTATGTCGTGATACTGATTTTTAACAACGTCTCTAGTAATGAATGGATCGTATACTTTAAGTCCACTAGCAAGATGTCGTTCTTGGGATTCCAATAATTGAAGAGTGGGGCTCTCTCTCATATCATCCACATTTTCTTTGTAGGTTAGACCGTAAAGACCCACTCTGGATATATCAGTCATTCCATTTTCATTCATAATCTCATAGATACGATTAAGGACAAAATCTGGCATCCCATCATTTGTCTTCATAGATTCATCAATCACCTTAGCTAAACTTGGATAATCGCCCACCAAAAACCAAGGATCTACAGAAATACAATGTCCTCCTACACCTGGACCAGGTTGGAGTATGTTTACGCGAGGGTGCATATTGCAAATCTTTATTATTTCATAAACATCCATATTGTCATGTCGGCAAATCTTTGCTAGCTCATTTGCAAAAGCAATATTAACTGCTCTAAATGTGTTTTCAACAACTTTTGTCATCTCAGCAGTCTTAATATCTGTGACTACTATATCTCCCTTACAGAACGAAGAATAGAGCTTCTTCACACTCTCACCAACAGCCTTGCTATCAGCACCTATAGTGCGATTATTATGAAGCAACTCAAAAACCATATTGCCTGGGATAATGCGCTCTGGGGCATGAACAAGGTTTAAGTCAGACCCAATTGTATATCCTGCTGCCTCTATTTCAGGTCTTACGTATTTCTCAATAGTACCGGGTGAAACTGTCGATTCGATTACTACCGTTGCTCCTTTGGGAGCAACTTTGAGAACATCTTTTACAGCATCTATAACATAACAAGGATTTACTTTCTTGCTGAATTTATCATACGGGGTAGGAACCGATATTATATATGTATCTGTTACTTGATACTCTGTAGTAAACTTAATCCCAGATTTCAGAGCCTCTTGAAACAGTTCGTCTAATCCGTCCTCCTTGAAAGTTGTTCTTCCTTCGTTCAAAGTCGATACTAGCTCTTCGTTGCAGTCTGTGCCAACAACTTCTACACCATGTGTGCTCATCATTAGCGCCGTGGGAAGCCCTATATACCCAAGACCAATTACATTAATCATTTCTACTCTCTCCTTTTTTTATGAGTTTTCCGTATCCATTTGAAAAGTACATAAAGCTTGGACGATTTAAGAACTCTTCATTTGAATAATCTGTTATGCTTATTTTACTATCAAATAACTCAAACTCGCGTATTACTATTATATTACTGTATTTACAAGAGACGATTATTGTGCTGTTTGAAACATGCAACAATTCACACATCGTTCTTTGTTTCAACTCAAAACAGTTCGTTCCTATTGTATTTTGTTCTTCGCCAAAATAAGGACAATTATGAGCTAAAGAAGACCGAAATTTATTCCTCCATTCAATCGATTCAGTATAAACATATGTCCCAGGATCCTGCTGATAATCCCTGCCGTTTGCGCTTAAATCATAAGACAATTTGTCATTGTGCGAATGACCTCCTCTTCCATGTTGTCCAACATTAGCTATTGAGACACCAAGATAGAAGGAATCGCTCTTTAGACCGACAAAACCAAAAATCGGGTAATAAAAAGTCTTAATTACAGTCAAATCTATTGGTTCGTCAAACTTAATCTCCTCTGTATGCATATATGGCATTTGTATGTAGTTCATGCCAGTATCGTTGTGAACATCATCTGTAAATACTTTTTCAAAAGCATCTTTAATGTCAACAACAATGCCAGATTTCTCAAAATATGATCCTAATAAAGAATACAAAAAAGTCTCTTGCTTTCCTATACCTAATATTGAATTAATCTCTTCTATGATTTCATTACAACACAACTCATTTTCATCCCATACATTATTACTGTAATTATCTGCTCGTCCATATTTATGATGATAATCATTCGCAGAAATAAAATCTCCATAATGACTAAAACGGAATAAGTGACCGCTATCGTTGTCGCCAAGTTGATATATATCACCACTTGGCTTGACTGCATTCAGCATTAGATTGAATGCTTTCCCTAATTTATACGATACATTTTTGTTTGTCCGTATTCTGCTAACACATTCCTTGCACAAATTATTATCATCTGATGTAGCAACTATCCTCCACAGTCCGAATATGACTAATTCAAGCGATAGTCTGTGATATGATAAAGACCCTTCGAAATTACCTCCGTCTAAATAGAATTGTTCATCAAACGAGGATAATAGCTCTTTAATAGCAAATCTTTGGATGTCTTTTATAATTCCTTCAGAAGAAAAAAAGGTACTTGCAAAAACCAAGCCTACTATATTTGATAAATAATGATTTCCTCTGTAGTCTCTCTGATCTTCCAAATGAAATCTAATATAAATGCAATGCTGGTATATTGATTTTGCAAAAACAGCATATATATCATTATCAAATGACTCATTAATAATGTCTAACGCCATAATCCAGTTTGAAACACGTATAGCTACATCCATTGTGCACTTCCAATTTACTCCATATCCAATTGGATTAAAAGCAATGAAATCCAGCATTTCACATATTAATTCTGATTTATACTTAGGATCTCCAGTTTCAACATACAATCTTGCCAAAAACGGATGGTGTTGGCATCTTGCTAGTTCCCATGGGATCTTTATATCATAGCCACATGATTCGTTATTGGGTATCAGCCTACTTTTTGCAAATACATCAAAGAAATGGCCATTCTTAAAATCTAATTGCCATTCAATATAACTATAGTATGAATCTAACTCTTTAATAGTAGTCAAAATCCACGATATATCAAAAGCGGAGATGTTTTGGATTTTTTTAACATCCACAGCCTGCCCCTTGTTCAGGCATGTCGGTCCGCTGCCTAATAAATCAAAAACATGTGCACAGTATAGATTCCCAAGTGTAACATCGGTTTCTGAAGCTGTACTTTTCAAACAATGTCTCAGATTAAACCCTGATTCATGATAACTATTTTTCGTAATGCTCCAATTAAATCTTATATGCCGTATGTTTTGCACGGCTATATCAACGAGATATAAGTATACATCCCGAATACTTTTGCCTCTTAATCTACTCAAACTATTCTTCAACATCAATTAACGTATGTATCCCAGTCTTTATTTCTTATTCCGGTTATTCCTCATGTGTGTATAATACTATCCAATTAGAATACTTGTTTTCGTTTATATATTGACCACACAAGATAGCATCCTACCAAGACCGCTAACAACCATCTTACAACTATTAATTCAGCCAAAGCATAAAATGCTAGCGATCCTAGAACCACAACACCAAAACCTATCCAAACAAATTTATAAGAAAGTGGATATCGTTCATACTTCCACCTTTTAACTAAAATCGTATGCAATGCAGCTAGAATAATATAACTAAATAGTGTTGCTATTCCAGCACCCCATATTCCTAGTCTTCCAATAAACAGATAATTTAAAATAATATTTGAAATGGCGGCAACACTCGTTCCAATAGCTACATATTTCGTTCGTGCGTTAAATATTTCATAGTTCACTGCGAATTGATAAAAATAAGTTGTATAAATTATAATAACAAATAATGGTATCAAATCCATCCCCGCCCAATACTCAGAATCCGCAAAAAAGTAAGTTGTTTCACGAGATACTAGAAGAAACCCCAATGATAAACAGGTGAACAATTGAACATAATAGCCCACTCGCTTGTTGAGCGCTAGATAATTCCTATTCTTTAATTCATCGTATAAAAATGGACACCAAGAATTGTTTAGCGCACCAAGAATTGTGGTTAAGATGGCAACAAAAGTATAGAAAAAGCTGTATATTCCTATATCACTACTATCAATGCCCATAGATTTCATCATTAGTCGGTCGGATTGAACAAGTATTTGTTGTGAAAACAAGTGAATAACCATTGGTAATCCAAAGTGCAATCCATACCTCCAGTACTTTTCATCATATTTAGGAAAACAAGCATTTGATATATAAATCCATACAAACACTCCAATTAGAATCTGGGGAACCGCTGTGCCAATAGCCCTGCCTACAAACTTGTAATCCTCACCCCATTGCCATATGAAAATAAGATATATAGAAAGCAACGACGTTGTCGCTACAGTTATGGTAGCAAGAATCATATTATTCTTGGCGTTCTTTTCATAGACCCACGCAAAGTTTACATAATCAATTAAAAACTGGGCAAAGGCTTCAAAGACCAATAGACAATACAAATAGAATGGGTATCCAACAAAGATATTCAAAGGTTTATAAAGCAATAGCAGGACCAACACAGTGACAATACAGGCACCTGTCCCTTCCAACAATACACTCGATCTAAATCGCTTATAATCCTTGGAAAATGCTATTATTCCAGTACCAAGCGAACTCTTCACATTTAATCCCATAAAGCATCCTAGAATTGTAAGCCATGATACATATATAGAGTATTCGCCGTATTGAGCAGTTCCTAGAAGCCTACTAAAAATCGGCATAGTAATAAAAACAACACCACTTCTCATAATAGTGCTTAAAAGATTATAAAAAGTCTGTGAGTTTACATTTGCGTTATTTTTCTTAAAAATGCCCATATGTTTTTCAGGTGAGTCCTATGTGTTCTTTGCTAATATTCTTTTCTTCGAATTTATATATATCCATAGTTGCGAACATATTAGAGTTAAAAGAAAACACAAAGTTAGTTCTAGAACATAGGTTAGCATAATAGGTAGCTTTAGTATTGTGGCTATTCCTGAAACATATCGTATAATCACCATATGAACAACAAATGCATATGAACTAATCTTCCCCAGATACATAAACAACCTTGTTCTGAACAATAGAGAAACAAAACCCTTTTCAGTTGCAATAGCACACACAAAAACACACGAAACAACTGTGAAAATTAAGACATATATATACCATCTATCAGGTCTATTGGCTGGTTCACAAGTGTTATCAGCAACAATTATGAAAACTGCGTTTGATAAAAATAGCATGAATAGGCACAATGCTTCAATTGCATAAGTTGCTTTTCTGCTTATTTTCGTTCTAAAACTGATAAAAAGGTAACCCGCGCACATCCCTTCAAAACAATCAATTAGTCTAACTAAAGGGAATTGATATACAATCCAATGAGTCAAATCTTCTTCTAACAACTCGTTGTTTAAAACACCATACGGAATTCGCCCAGCAAAAATACCAATCATTAGTTGAAACACAAAGCATCCTATTAGCAACACTATTACTCTTTTGGGCGTAAAGTACTTTCTCATTAGTCTGACAAGCGTTGGCGTGAATAAATAAAACAAAAATACTATACACAAATACCAGCTAACCCCATTAATTGATCTTAAAGACAATGGGAACCACTCCTGTATCAAAAACACATTAAGAAACAGCGCTACCAAGGTTTGCTTTATAGTAGACGTACCTTCGCCTACAAACAGCAATGGAATTGCAACAAACGTAGCCAAAACATGTAGAGCGTATAATTTCTTAATGCTGGCTACGGCATATGCAATATGGCTCTTTACACCACTTGGGAGTTCGTGACCTTTTATTGGAGTGTATTTGGTATATGCACATAAAAAACCGGACAATACCAAAAACAACGAGACAGCACAAGCTCCACAACCTTGAAACAAATATAAACCCGTATGCGATAAATACACCCCAAGAAACGCAAAAGCTCTCATTCCTTGCAATGAACCAATAAACTGTCTGTTATTGTCTTTTGACATTTTCTTATCTGCCTCGGAGCACTAATTTGGGGAGCCTTAAGTTGTTATAACGAAATGCTTCCATTCTATTCATAATCATAAGCAATATTAGACCAGCAACATATCCATAAACAATTATGACTGTTGATATTGAGGCATTAGTAATAACATAAGCATTCAGAATGATAAATGAAATATAATACTTCGGTTCAATTCTGCAAGTTACTCTATCAAGTATTCTAAACATATATGCGTATAAAACTGGGATTAAAATCAGGGCATAATCTCCGTATGCAAAAGCACTTCCAAAACCGCCTGTATTGGCGCTTATATTTATGCTTCCAAAATAATACCGTCCTATTAAAAACGGCAATTGAATCTCGGAATAAGCATAATTAGTAATAATACCTAGACGAATTAGAAGCGAAGAAAAGAAAACCTGATTGCCGTTCTCCCCAACAAACTCATAAAAGCAATTGCCTATAATCGCTGGTAAAAAGTACACTCTTTTCACCAAATAGTCGATCGCAAGAATATCTCCGGTCAATACATAGCATAGGATTACAAAGACATTCAATGTTAGAAGCCATTTGATTATTGATTTACTAACTTTAGTTGTAATAATAACAGCTGCTATTATTGATACAACGATTAGGAAAATGACTATTTTCAAGGAATCAACACTGAAAAGCATCAGCAGAACCACTATGGCAAGTATAAACATAACATATTTTCGCTTAAGCAAAAAAGCAATTGCGATTATAGGAATAATCACAAACATTGCATTATTCCTAAAATAATTGGTCAACAAATCTATCGATCCTCTTGCAGCTAGCCTATTCTCATAAACGACATCATTTGTTAAGTCGAAATTAAAACGCAAACCGCCATTATAAACTATAGAAAACACCGCACTTCCAACCAAAAACAAAACAGCAATCATCCAGAACACATATGCAGCTGATTTCTTTTCATCTACTACGGAAGATTTAAATCCTATTATAAACCCATCAGATATAAGCCTAGTTCTATCGAACATAGAAACACAAACCACAAACCAACCCCAAAACAGACTAAATAGCACTATGAAACGCCACTCTATCTCAGAATAAGCAAACATGGTCATATTTGGCAATATGCTTAGACACAATAAGGAAGTGACCATAAGTTCGTGGGGCTTGTCATTATTGACTATTCTTTTTACAACATATTCAATAAAAGCAATAGTCAAAATATATGAGACTAGTATGCGAAGTGGATCTGCATTAAATGAAAAAGCACCCTTAGCATAACCCAAAGAAAGAATAGCAATATTCGTATATTCATTTTTCAAAATGAAATAGTACATATAATCAAGAGTCAGCCGAAAGACAAACAAACAAAAAGCCATTATTCGCTTATCTATCTTATTGTAATATGTCTCTTGCATGCTTATGCTCCGTAAATCAAACGTTCAAATTTAGCAGCAACATTAACAATATTATAATCATCATTGTTAATAGAGAGCTGTTCTGAATAATCCGCTGACAAGAACTCTTCAAATGCTTTTTCAGGAATCTCATTTTGTTTAAAATTCAAAATCGGTCTACCAGACAATGAATAATCTATCAGTTTTGACGGAACCTGTACCCCACCCAAATTATCGATATTAATCAAGAAATCATTCAAACTCAATTCTCTAATACAATCAAGCCTAGGAATTATATCATTTATCACCATTTTCTCTTTCAATATATCCTTGTATTTCATTAAAACATCTTGGTACATAGGTCCATGTTTTACAGTATATATAGTGAATACAAAATCTCGATCCAGCTTGGCTAAATAGCTAAGAAACTGTTCGGGGTTTCTTTTGTCATGATAAAATATACCCGCATATGCAAAATGAGGAATGGCGTGCGGCTTATACTCACCGAGTTTCACTTCGGTAAAATCAAATCCTTGAGGTATTACGCAAATGCCACCCTTTCCCGTTCTATACTTCTGATAATACGGAATAGCGTTTGGAGTTGGTGTAACCACATAATCAAACATGTTACACACTTTCTTCTGAATAGTTTTAAAATATGGTGCTATGGTTCGGACTGGATCACCATAGAAGGGATCGCCCCAATCTGATATCGACGTAATGCTGCCCCTACTTTTTTTAAGCTTTTTAGATACTATCCAATGCACATAAAATGGCAAGCCAATAGATATAACCGCATCATAATTATCTAAAGCAATTGCCTTATTCAAGAAATGACCTCCACTGAGCAAATATCTATCACCTACAAAAAACTGAACTACTTTAATTGCAATCTGTATGATTCTTTTGTTAGATAGATTCGCATTCTTATTTGTAATCTTATTGCTAGCATAACAATCTAAAGTATGGTAATCATCTCCAGACTTCAGTATACGCTTCCAGTCACCTATTACCACATCCACTTTATGGTTTTTGCTTAATTCTTTGTACAATTCGAAAGCTCTAAAAGCTCTTGGGTTTTGCCTTGGATAGAACCAGTGTGTTACTATCAAAATATTACTCATATGCGCACCTATTCGCTTACTTTTCTAACAATTGTCTCTTTAAATCTATTGTCATCCTTATACCTTCATCTAATGAAACAGTTGGTTCCCAACCCACCTCACTTTTAATCTTTTCATTAGACAATACAATTGAATTGATCCCACTAGCCATGGCATCCATATGTTCAATTTGAATTTGTTTCCCGATATTTTTCTCTATGAGTTCAATTATATCAATTAAACAAGTTCCAATGCCGCTTCCAATGTTATAAACGTTATAATCGTCAAATCCTATCTGATAGACATCAACAATTGCTTTTGCTACATCTCCTATATATATATAATCCCTAATGGCGGTTTTAGCATTCCCCCATATTGTTATCTTCTCACCACATAATGCGTTTTGAGAGAACACAT
>JAEEGL012715550.1_pt1 | contig 14157 bp, 22 predicted proteins | sample 9134231 | NCBI WGS metagenome assembly JAEEGL01 (sample SAMN16246548, study PRJNA631951) | gut metagenome | biome: gut microbiome; feature: rumen; material: fiber-attached | host: Bos | place: Iran: Karaj | collected 2018-10 | reverse complement strand
TGATTTTTGTCAATTGTTATCCTTGATAATGTCATTAGTCAAATACTAGTCATTTCGACAAGGTCATATAGAAAACATCGGTGTTTATGCCGATTTTTACAGTTTGTTCGTAATCAGTAGGTCAGGGGTTCGAGTCCCCTCATTAGCTCCAAAGCAAAAACCGCATGGATAAGCCGTTTTTTGGCATTTTCCATGCGGTTTTTGTTGTGTTTTAGGGTGCTTATTTACCCCCATTTTCCCACGAAAACAAACAACAATGTTAGTCAGATGTTAGTCAGCGCGCGTCGCTGATTTTGCTGATATACTTGTCAAAGCTGATAACCTTGTTTGATTTTGAAATAGAATGATTCTTGACGAGGTGGGTATAAATGTTCAATGTGGTTTCCGGCTTCGTGTGTCCGAGCTGCTGCTGTACATACAAAATATCCTTGCCGCAGTGAAACAGGTTGGTGGCGTGTGTGTGCCTGAGGTAGTGAGCAGAAAAGCGCTCGATCACGAAAGGAACGCCCTTCGGGTCGAATTTGCTTTTGTATTCCTTTTCATATCGGCTGAAATCGCCGTATTTGATATTGAGATCCTTGAGGTAGCTTTCCCACGCTGTTGACCAGGACGTGCAACTGTACAGCTGACCGTTTGCCGCCGTGCAGACGTAGTCCTCAGGCTTGTGCTTTGGCTGGGCTTTGAGGAATTCAACGAGCTTTCTGGGAATGTCAACGGTTCTGACACCGGCTTTTGTCTTTGCTCCCTGAACAACTACGGGAGGAGATTGCTTATAGAGCAGCTTTTGATGCACATGGATCTCCGACTTCTTCAAGTCGATGTCATACCATTGAAGCGCAAGGCATTCACCGAGACGCAGCCCCGAAAGCATCATGATCATAGCGGGGAGCTGAGCGCGGTGAGGGGTGTTCATGATCCATTGCTGTTCCTGCTCAGTCAGAGCGCGCCGATCCTTTTTCGGCGACGATGATGGAATCTTGACATAATCCAACGGGTTGAAATCAAGGATCCTGTTTTCGACGGCGAAGTCAATCACCTGACGTGCCGCCATACGGTAGCCGCGCAGCGTTCCTTTAGCCGTAGGTTTGCCTGTGGTGGGGTTGAATTGTGCGTAGTCGTTAATAATCTGCTGGAAGTCCGCCTTTAACAGCTTACCGATTTTCACGTTTTTCAGACAATCAAACGGCTTGAGCGCAACCAGATAGTCGTGGAGCTGCTGCTCACGGAGCAGGGGACGCTTGTATGCTTCCCACCGCTTACAGAGCTCCTCAAAGGTGATATCCGCGTTGATCAGGTTCATCCCCTTGCCGAGCTTGTACCTCAATTCCTCGGCTTTCTGCTTGACTTCCTTTTGTGTTTTTCCGTAGACGGACTTGTATTTTTGCTTTCCCTTTTCATCCAGACCGAGGTAGACGTTCATCATATACCGTCCGTCTGCCCGTTTTTTCATTTTTGCCATAGTCTTTTGCTCCTTTCTGAAAAAAGGCGCAAAAATCCCTTGTGAATTCGCGAGATTTTTTTAAGAAATTCTTGAAAACACAAGGGTGTTGTGGTAAAATTAAGTTACGAGTTTAACTCTACCATGCGCCTTGTGTGTATGGTGCCGCTCTGTAGGTGTGGGGACACCGACAGGGCGGTTTTTTATTTGAATACTCTATTATAATCTATATCGAATCCCATTGCTTTTAGTTCTTTTGCAATTGTTAATTGGCTTGCTTCACCATCATAAACAATACCATTCAAATCACTTGGCATTTCAATACTGTTGTCTGATACAATCAGCATAGTGTTTTTTCGTCCGAGAAAACCCATAAAGTAGCCGGCTTCAAACACAACATTCTGACGAGCTCTATTTTTTGTACTTTTTTCGGTTTTTGCTTTTCCAATATCGTCAGGCGTGAACAAAACAATAGCGGCTTTTGCCTGAGTGGCACAATTTTCTAATTTCTCAATAACTGTGTTTCCAAGATTTGGGTGTTCGTTTAGGATAATGTAGCTTAACTGCAACTTGTCAAAAAGACGTGCAACTCGTTCCTTAAAAGCTTCATCGTGTCCGTGAACAATAAAAATGCTTTTGCCTTGCTTTTCACAATCATTTAGCCGAGGTTCTTGGCCGACGAGATTATTAAAATATGGCGCAAAAGTCAATTTGGCTGTTTCTAAACCTCTGCGGCACGGTTCATGTTGGTTTCGTGAATCCATTCCGATGATGTAAAAGTTAATGCTTTCAAAGGTTTTCAGTTCGGGACTGTTCACTCCATAATGGTTGCTCAAAAAACAAATACATTTGTTGTGCCATGCCTTGAATTGCGGACTGTTATAGTGCACTTGATTACTTATCAACATATCAATTTGATAGTAAAGTTCTTCAAATTTCTCAAAATCGGTCATGATTTCCTCACTTATACCTCAAATGAAATATAATCGGTAGTGTAGTTTTCTTTTTCACCAATAGGGTTTACCGTGTCAAAATAGTGTAGTTGAAATTCAATATTTGATATTTCAGATAGATTATTGTGTTCTAAAATAGAATGAAGAATATAAATATCCTCATTGGCTTTTTTACCTTTTGGAACAGTAACACGGAAAATAGGGTCTATCATATAATCGTCGATGCTGACATTCATTAGAACAAATTCCCAATCAGTATCACTATTGTTTGAAATGCTGAGTTTAAGTTTCCAATCACCATCAGTAGTGATTGATTTTCCCAAATAAATCACTTCAATTTTATCGTCGTTATAGATTAATCGAGAAAATTCTTTAGGTGTTGTAGTGGATTCGATAGTTATTCTCTCAGTAGTAGGCATTACAGTAATCGGCGTAACAGAAGATGGGATTATTGTAGTGTCAGGTATTGTAGTTGTTTTGGTAACTATTTCGGTGTTCTTTTCGACTGATTGATTATTTGAAATTTCTTGCGTTGAAGAACAGCCCGAAAAAAATAGAGTTGTTAGTGCCAAAACGGTAATTATTAAGTGTTTTTTCATCTATGAATATCCTTTGCAATATGTTAACGAAATGATAATACCTCTTTACAAAATCAAATAAACGTTCTATAATTATATATAGAATATTTTCGAAAGCGAGGTTTATTGAATGACTGATTATAAGAAAATGATCATGGATATGTTAGAAAAAATCGAAAGCGAGCAAATTTTGAAACGAATATACAATTTCATATGTAAGCTCTATTGCAGAGGTGGCAAGTAAGCCGCCTCTTTTTTTTATTCTCCCAATAATTTGCGTAACAGTTCGGAAACCTTACGTCTATCCTCCGGTGACATCTTCAAATAGTTTGTCACTATGTTTTTTTCTGTCGGGGAAAGGTCGTATTCAATAGTCAAATCCTCCAGAACGCTGTCGGGAGTTTCTAAGAACATCTCGCCTTCTCCGTTTTCAAGCCACAATGGATTGACGTTGAAAGTGCGGCAAATCATTTTGAGCATTAGTTCTTTTACAGGAGCGCGTTCTAATTCTATATTTGCTATAACATCTTTGCTAACTCCCATTTTTTCACCGAACGCAGGTTGAGAAAGCTTAAGTGTTTTTCTTAATATTCGGATTCTATTTACAATTGTTTCACTCACGGTAATCACCTCCATGCAAACATTATATCAGATTATAAACTTGTTGTCAACAATATTATCAAGAAATAATTTAAAAACGTTTTTAAGAAAAGTGTTGACAAACAATAATATTGGGCGTATAATACTGTTGTAAACAAGAAATGGAGGTGAAAACTAATGTTGACAACGCCAATCAGTAACGAGATTGCCGAAGCGGTAGAACTTGTAGAAAACTTAAAAAAGCTACCGCCAATGGAGCAGACCTTTTTGAAAGGCTACATTCAAGGCATGCTAGCCAAGCTCGACGAGGACACCAACGAACAGAAAACCGCATGAAGGAGGAAACCATGACAGACAAACAACTGCAAACATTTCAAAATCTGGAATTCGGAGAAATCCGGAGTATGACGATCAACGGCGAACCGTGGTTTGTCGGAAAGGATATCGCGGCGGCTCTGGGGTACAGCAATCCGAGCAAGGCACTTATAGACCACGTTGACGATGAAGATAAACTCAATAACGAAACGTTATCGAGTTTGGGGCAGCGCGGCGGTTGGCTTATCAACGAAAGCGGTATGTACTCTCTTATCCTGTCCAGCAAGCTCGAGGGCGCAAAACGCTTCAAACGGTGGGTAACGTCGGAGATACTTCCGTCCATCCGCAAAACGGGCGCATACGCAACGGACAGCGCGGCGGCTGAGTACAAGACGCGTGAGCTGAGAATCAGGGAAATGAACGCACAGGCGCGGCTGATCAACGCCGAAACGCGGCGGCTCACGGTTTTGCAAAAGGGAAAGGGCTTGTCGCAGGTCGCTGTTGACACGCTCGCGGTCAAGGCAGTCGAGAGAGTTACGGGCAAAGACCTCGGTGATTATCTGCCGCAGGTCGAAAAGACCTACTCCGCGTCCGAAATCGGAAACGCTCTCGGCATCACAGCGGCAAAGGTCGGCAAGATCGCAAACGCTCACGGACTCAAAACCGACGAGTACGGCATTACCGTCATGGACAAGAGCCGCTACAGCTCCAAAGAGGTCGCGTCTTTCCGCTACAACGAAAAGGGCAAGCAGAAAATCAAGGAGATTTTGTCGGAGAGTGACAACTAAACACCAACGAACAGATGATGAATACAGAATAAACAGATTGTCGGCAATATCTAACCCGTGACACAATGGGCGCGCCTCGCATTATGGACGCTGGTTGCGGCATTGACCGCGTAAAGTTAACCACCAGTGACTTGTCTGGTTAAGGCGCTTGACGGGAACATCGCATGATAATCGGCAAGGAGCTTGCAGAACAGAAAACAGCATGAAGGAGGAATACATATGACAAAAGAAGAGTTAGCTTTAATTCTGGACAAACACAAGAAATGGTTAAACGATGACCCCGACGGCAAACGTGCCGACCTGAGCGGTGCCGACCTGAGCAGTGCCGACCTGCGCGGTGCCGACCTGAGCGGTGCCAACATCGATTTTTCATGTTTACCGCTATGGTGCGGAAGTTTATCCGCTCATTTTGATGATAGACAGATTATTCAACTTATATATCACACGGTCAAATCCGGATTGAACAGCAAAAACACCGGTGAAGAAGTTAAAAACGAGCTTACCAAGCTGATTGATTTGGCTAACCGCTTCCACCGGGCTGACGAATGCGGAAGAATTACCACACACTGATACCCACCATCAGAAGTCAGTATGAAGGAGGTCGTCACAATGGAAAACAGACATCACGGCTGGCTTGTCGCCGTTTTTATCTATGGATATGACGGCGCGGCATATGAAGAATTCTGCGAAGCAGAATCCGATGCGGTCAAAGTCAGAGAGGGAGTTTACGAGGACAACATCGACGAGGTTGAATGCGTCACCATCGACGAGGTTTGGTATGACCCCATTACAGGAGAATATGAGGCGGTGTAACGATAGGAGGTCACCCATGGCAACACTGAAAATCATTGACCGCAAGGATAAGTTCTCGTTGGAGGTGGACGGCTCAAAGATTCCGTATGTTACCACCTACGAGCTGGTGCGTAAGCCTTGCGGTTCCGTTCTTCTTCACCTCGCGCTTGCAATGAGCAACGTCGAGGTTGAAATCGAGAGCGACAACATTCAACAGGTCGAGAAATAGCACCACAAAGAAAAACGCGTAGGAGGCGAGAACAACGGACAACGAAATCGAATACATCACATCCAGCCATCCCGAAGAGCCCGAGCCGGTGCCGTTCCGGGAGAAGCATCCGAATCTGTTCTGGCTTGGCATTGCTGCCGCAACCGGCGGCGGGCTCGGGCTGATGCGGTGGCTGGCAAGTTTTCTGATAAGTGGAGGTGAATGAAATGGCAGTTAATAGACCGATCACCAATTGGGACGACGTTCCTGTGATCATCGACATTCCGTTTGTAATGCGGCTGTTTGGGGTCAGCAGGAAAACGGTATTGAAAAAAATCCATTCGGGCGAACTGAAGGCAAGCAAGATTTGCGGCGGCTGGCGAATCGACAAGTCCGATGCCATTGACTGGTTTGACTCGCAGAGGCATGCAGGAGGCACCGCATGAAGAAATACAAAGTATTCGACTCAGAAGCGGGCTGGTACCGATTCTGCGACACTCTGACCGAAGCCGCGAAAGAAACGGACAACCACATCGCAGAGACAGACGGTGATTGCACGATTCAGCTGTTCGAGCGCGCCGGCGGTCATAGGTATCAGCCATGCAGCGCAATAGCAAAGTAAGCAGGAAGCTCCCGCCATATGCCCGTCACTGTGTCCGGGATGGTATTGTTTGCGGTCACAGACGTTTTGTTTGCAACACGACCGGGTACAATTCAAACATGTGCTTTTATCTGCTCGACACGGGCAACCAACGGGACTGCAAGTCGGGAGACGGATGTTTCTACTTTACAACCGAAAAATGCAAAGAAAAGCCCATGATATGGGACGAAATCAAGGAGGACTAAATGAAAAAGAGCACAATCAAGGTCAAAATCAACAGTAACGGCGAGATAAGCCGCGTCATCGGCAACGTCGGACAGACGAGAATGAACAGAGCCGCCGCCGCATTGTGGGCAGGCAACATCGAGCCGACACGCGGCTACAAGCTGCGCAGATTCATCAAGCGTCTGGTGTGGACATTCAACGCGAAGATGGACGAAGCCGCCGCGATCGCATACGGTACGGACGTTCCTGCGGCTGAGGTGCCGTATATCGGGCTGCTGGAGGACGGAGCGAGAATATGAATATCCTTGTAGCCTGTGAGGAAAGTCAACGTGTTTGCACGGCATTTCGGGCGAAAGGGCACCGCGCTTTCAGCTGCGACATCATCGAACCAAGCGGCAACCATCCCGAATGGCATATAAAGGCAGATGTTTTGCCGATTCTGAACGGGAATTGCGAGTTTACAACGCTTGACGGGAAAGTCCATCGGCAAATCGGAAGATGGGATATGATCATTGCTTTCCCACCGTGTACATACATGACGGCGGCGGGCGCGTGCAGGATGTACCCACAAAAAGGATGGATAAGCCCTGAGCGCATAGCAAAGGCAATTCAAGCGCGTGATTTCTTTCTTTCGATACTTCACGCTGACTGCGGCAAAATAGCGGTAGAGAATCCGAAACCCCTGAAAGTAGTTCAGCTCCCGAAAGAATCACAACGGATTCAACCGTACGAATTTGGAGAGCCGTATAGCAAGTTGACTTATTTGTGGTTGAAAGGACTTCCCGATTTAAGACCGACAAACATCGTGGAGCCGCGTGAAACATGGATAGAATCAGAAACGCACAGAAACGCCGGTACACAAAAAAACTACAACAGCGGACGCAGAAAAAAGCTGCGTTCCAAAACATTTCAGGGCATTGCAGACGCTATGGCAGAGCAATGGGGATAAAAAAGCGCCGCCCGAAGTGCTGGAACACCCCGAGCGGCATGACTATACAATCAATTTTATTTTAGCCGATTTTTTCGGCGATGTCAAGGGAGTAGAAATGAACTACATCGATTTTTTGAAAAGCAAAGTCGCTGTTGCGAAATACACAGGGTTTGACGTTGATAGCGTCAACCCTGCACTGTTTGCACATCAGGCAGACACAGTGAAATGGTGCCTGAAAGGCGGCAGGAGAGCCGTGTTCGCGTCGTTTGGCAACGGAAAAACCGTCATGGGGCTTGAAATCGCCCACAAGTGCGCCGAGAAAACCGGCAAGCAGTCACTTATCTGCCTTCCACTCGGCGTCCGTCAGGAGTTTATACGCGACGCGGAGATTGTTCTCGGCTACGAAAAGCCCGAATATGTCCGCAACATGAATGAAATCAGAACGAGCACGGCTGAGATTCTGCTAACGAATTACGAGCGTGTGCGCGACGGCGACATCGATCCGACATATTTCGGCTGCACGGTGCTCGACGAGGCTGCCGTGCTCCGTGATTTTGGAAGCAAGACATACCAGACGTTCCTCGATAAGTTCAGGGGAGTTGCCTATAAGTTTGTTATGACGGCAACGCCCGATCCGAATAAATACAAGGAACTGATTCACTACGCGGGTTATCTGGAAATCATGGACACAGGGCAGGCCTTGACAAGGTTTTTCCAGCGTGACAGCACCAAGGCGAACAACCTGACAATCTATCCGCATAAGGAAAAGGAATTCTGGCTTTGGGTAAGCTCATGGGCGCTGTTCTACACGAAACCGAGTGACCTTAATCCTGAATATTCAGACGAAGGTTACAACCTGCCCGAACTTAAAATCATCAAGCATAGGCTGATAACAAGCGACGGCGATGTTGCCGAAGATCCCGACGGTCAAATGAAACTGTTTGAAGATGCGGCTGTCGGTCTGAAATCTGCGGCGAGAATAAAGAGACATTCCATTAAGCAGCGCGTAGCGGAAATGAAGCGAATTATTGACGAAAATCCCGACGACCATTTTATCTTGTGGCACGACCGCGAGGAAGAACGGCACGAAATCAAGCGTCTAGTCCCTACTGCCTGTGAGGTATACGGAAGTCAGGATTTGACGGTCAGAGAGCAGAACATCATTGATTTTTCAGAGGGGAGAACGCAGTACCTCGCGACTAAGAAGTGCATCAGCGGTTCGGGATGCAATTTCCAGCGGTATTGTCACCGTGCGATATTCGTCGGAATCGATTATGAATTCAATGATTTTATTCAGGCAATTCACCGTATTTACCGCTTCCTGCAAACAGAGCAGGTCATCATCGACATTATCTATATGGATACCGAGGACGAAATCCTCAAAGAGTTATTTGCCAAATGGGAACGGTATAAATATCAGACGGCAAAGATGGTGGAGATTCTCAAAACCTACGGCCTGTCAAACAACGAAATCAAAGACGAGCTTGTGCGTACAATGGGGGTGAAACGCACGGAAGTCAAAGGAAATCACTTCACGGCCTTCAATAATGACTGTGTTGAAGAAATGAAAAACATGGGTAGTGACAGCATTGACCTGATTGTGACGTCAATTCCGTTTTCCAATCACTACGAATACACGCCGAGCTACAACGACTTCGGTCATAACGAAAACAACGACAAATTCTTTGAGCAAATGGATTATCTCACGCCCGAAGCACTGCGAGTATTAAAGCCGGGCAGACTTGCCTGCGTCCATGTTAAGGACAGAATCCTGTTTGGAAACGCGACGGGAGACGGTATGCCGACTGTGGATCCATTCAGTGACATGACTGTTATGCACTTCATGAAGCACGGGTTTCGGTACATGGGCAGAATCATCATCACCACTGATGTTGTAAGGGAGAACAATCAGACCTACCGCCTCGGCTGGACGGAACAGTGCAAGGACGGCAGCAAGATGGGCGTCGGATGCCCCGAATATGTTCTTTTGTTCAGAAAACTGCCGACGGACAAGTCCACAGCCTATGCGGACGAGCCTGTCGTGAAAACAAAGGCCGAATACACGCGCGGTCAATGGCAGCTTGACGCTCATGCTTATTGGCGCAGTTCCGGGAACACGCTGCTCTCAAAGGAACAGATGAAGTCGATGCCGATTGAACGGCTCCAGCATGTCTACCATGAATTTTCCAAAGGCAGCATCTACAACTATGAGGAGCACGTTAGGCTTGTGGAGGAGCTCGACAACGAAAACAGGCTTCCTGCGTCGTTTATGGTTTGTTCTCCCGCGTCATGGAGTGACCAAGTATGGGATGATATTGTCAGAATGCGAACGTTGAACAGCGAGCAGAGCCGCCGCAAATTGCAAATGCACGTCTGCCCGTTTCAGCTTGACACCGTAGAGCGTCTGATCAACCGCTATTCCAACGAGGGTGACACGGTTCTCGACTTTTTCGGCGGCATTATGACGGTCCCGTATGTTGCGGTCAATATGAACCGTTACGGTATCGGTATCGAGTTGAATTCGGATTATTTCCGTGACGGTGTAGGATACCTCAAATCAGCTGATCTGCAAAAAGACGCGCCGACGCTGTTTGACTTTATGGAGGATTCCGTATGAACGCAAGAATCCCACCTCAAAGACGGCTGTCAAGAGAAACACTGAAGGTTTGCGCGGAATATGCCAATAGCCTTCAAGATGCAAACAACATCCGAATTTTTAAGCTCTCATGTTATATCCTTCACAATGAGTTTGGCTTCGGCAGGGACAGATTACTCCGCTTTATCGGCGGACTGCAAAGCCTTATTACAGATAACGAAGAAAACGAGGTATTTTGGGAGCATATAGACAGGGAAATGAAGCAATTAAAATTAAATCTTGCCGATGAAAAGTACGAAGATATCATCGGCGAATGGAAGAAAAGAAACGGATTTTAGGAGGTAAAAATGCGAACCGTTAAAATCACCATCAAATCACTATTCGGAATCTCGGCGCAGGAGCTGGGTGATCGCAGTGTTGAAATCAAAGGCAAGAAGGGCGTCGGAAAGACGTCCGTAATAGACGCGATCCGTTTCGCGCTGACGCACAGGACAGAACGCGACTGGATCATCAAGGACGGCGCGAACGAGGGCGAGATCATCATCGAGACCGATTCAGGCTTGATGATCGACCGCAAGGTGCGCAGCGGCAAGGCTGATTATATCGCGGTGAAGGACAACCGCACCACCGTCACTAAGCCCGAGAGTTTTCTGAATACCATCGTCACGCCGCTCCAGCTCAACCCCGTGGAATTCACGCAGATGTCAAAGGCAGACCAAAACCGCGCTATTCTTGACCTGATTGAATTTGACTGGGATATGGAATGGATTCGCGAGAAATTCGGCGAGATTCCGCAAGGTGTTGATTACAGTCAGAACATCCTCCAGATTCTCAACGATATCCAGTCGGACAAGGGCGCGTATTTCCTCAGCCGTCAGGATATCAACCGCGAAATCCGCAACAAGCGCGCGTTCGTTTCCGATATTGCCAAAGATATTCCCGAGGGCTACAACGCCGAGAAATGGCGCAGCTATGACCTTTCCGCACAGTATGCCGAGCTGATGAAGCGCCGCGACAACAACAGCCGCATTGAGCGTGCCAAGGCGTTCCGGGACAGTTACAACAACAAGCTCAGAGGGCTGGAAGCGAACCGTGAAATCTCCATCACTGCGGCACAGCAGGCTATCGGAACAGAGCGCGACAACCTCAACCGCCTGATTGCGGAAAGAGAAGCTGAAATTCGCGCCGCGCGGGAGAAGCTCGCATCACTGGATGCAAAGCTCGACGACAAGAAAAAGGTCGCACAGGCTGAATTTGAGACAGCAAAAGCGAAGTTAGACAAGGACACGGGAGTTGCCGAGCAGTACATGAACCTCACGCCCGAGCCGACGGAAGAGCTTGCGGACGAAATCAGAACCGCCGAAGCTATGATAAAGCACCTCAATGAATACGACCGCATGACCGCGATGCAGGCAGAGCTTGACGGACTGAAAGCCAAGTCGGACGAATACACCGAGAAAATCGAGCTTGCGCGTTCCCTTCCTGCTGAAATTCTGGAGACCGCGACGCTCCCGATTGAGGGCTTGACAGTAGAGAACGGGATTCCGCTGATTCACGGATTGCCCGTTTCCAACCGTTCGGACGGCGAAAAACTCGAGCTGTGCGTCGATATTGCCGTTCACAATCCTGCAGGATTGAAGATCATCCTGATCGACGGCGCGGAGAAGCTCGACGACGAGAGCCGCGAACGTCTGTATCAGAGGTGCCGCGAAAAGGGATTGCAGTTTATCGCGACACGCACGACAAACGACAACGAGCTGATTGTTACGGAATTCTGAGGAGGTTACAATGGCTAATATCATGCAGATGGGCGACGAGCCTAAATATTTGGGCAGTTGGGATTTGTACGAACTGCCAAATCAGAAGATTCAGGTCACGATCAAGGCTATCCGTGAGGAGGACGTCGATGATACCAAGGGTCAGAAGAAAAAGAAAGCCGTTATGTACTTTGCCGAAGCTGTCAAGCCAATGATCCTGAACATTGAAAACAAAAAGCGCCTTTCCAAGCTGTTCTTTACAAGGGACAGCGACGCGTTTATCGGCAAGCGTATTGAAATCGGTTATGAAAAGGTCAAGGCGTTCGGTGACATTCACGACGCGCTGAGGGTTGTGCCGCGAATGATTCCGCAGAGCAAGACATACACAGCACCGAAATGTCAGTCCTGCGGCGGCGAAATCCAGCCCCGCGGTAAGAGCACCGCGGAGCAGATAGCGGCATACACGACGCAGAAATACGGACAGGCTCTTTGTGCAGCATGTGCGACAAAGGTAGCGGCCAAATTGCAGGAGGCATCAAATGCTGACGAATGAAAACTACTTTGACCGAGCTAATCAGATGCGGTATATGGGCGTTTCGCAGTTCAAGGCGTTCGAAAAATGCGAAGCTGCCGCGCTTGCTGAGGTTGCGGGCGATTACGAGAGGGAGCGGACAACCGCTCTCCTCGTCGGCTCCTATGTGGACGCGCACTTTGAGGGGACGCTTGACCTGTTCAAAGCACGCAATCCCGAGATATTCACCAAAAAAGGAGACTTGAAATCCGAATACAGACAGGCGGAGAATATCATCAACCGTATCGAGCGTGATCCGCTGTTTATGTTCTTCATGAGCGGCGAAAAGCAGGTGATTATGACGGGTTCCGTTGAGGGCGTGCCAGTAAAGATAAAGATTGACAGTTATCACCCGGGCAAGATGATAGTTGACCTCAAGGTTATGCGCGATTTCAAGCCGATCTACGTCGAAGAAAAGGGGCGTATGAGCTGGATTGAAGCGTGGGGCTATGACCTGCAAGGCGCAGTCTATCAGGAGATTGTCAGGCAGAACACGGGCTTGAAGCTGCCGTTTTTTATTGCGGCGGCAACAAGAGAAAGCGAACCCGATATTGATATCATTGAGATTCCGCAGGCGTATCTTGACGTGGAACTGGAGCGGTTCAAAGAGAACGTCGCGTATTATGACAGCCTGAAAGAGGGATATACAAAGCCTGAGCGGTGCGAAAAGTGTGACTACTGCAAGGCAACAAAGGTATTGAAAGAACCGAGAAGTCTGGAGGTTTTGAATTTTGAATAATGTGATTTTAATCGGCAAACTGGTTGCCGATCCTGAGCTGAAAACAACGCAGTCGGGGATAGAGGTGACGTCGTTCCGTATCGCGGTTGATCGTCCCTATAGCAAGGACGGAGAGAAAAAGGCTGATTTCATCGACATTGTAGCGTGGCGTAAGACCGCCGCGTTCATCTGCCAATATTTCACCAAGGGCAAGCCGATTGTGATAAACGGCAGCCTGCAAACGCGCTCTTATGAAACCAAAGACGGCTCAAAACGCTTCGTAACTGAGGTTTTAGCGGACAACGTGGAATTTGCCCCCAGCACCAAAAACAACGGAAATACGGGCACTCAGGGCTATTCTCAGCAAGCCTATACCGCGCCTGAACCTGCGTATTCCGCTCCCGCGGCGGCAGCTACAGCTCCCGCTCAGATGGACAATTTGCTTGAAGATGCACCGTCCGAGTTCACGGAAATGAATCTCGACGATGATTTGCCGTTCTGATGGATATTCAGATTGACACCCGCGAGCATGATGAAGCTGTAAAAGGCATCAAGCAATATTTTGATAATAACGGGATCCGTCATTTTGATTCTAAAATGTTCGTCGGTGATTACATGAGTTTGGATAACGCCCGGTTCTGCATCGACCGCAAGCAATCCCTTTTGGAGATATGTCAGAACGTCTGCCAAGACCACGATCGCTTTGCGCGGGAGCTGGAACGGGCGAATCGATACGGAATCAAGCTGGTTTTCCTCATTGAGCATGGTTCCGAGATCAGAACGCTAGATGATGTGAAGAACTGGAAAAATCCGCGGCTGAAAACATCAAAACTCGCGGTATCGGGCGAGCGGCTCTACAAGATTTTGCGGACGCTCGAAGAAACCTACAATACCAAATTCTATTTTTGCACCAAGGCACAGACCGCGAGGGGAATCATAAAGCTCCTCAGAATGAACGAAGGAGGGTGAGCGCGTGCTGGACGGCGGTTACATAAAACTGCACAGAAAACTGACAAAATGGGAATGGTATCATAACGCGAACACCTTCCGGGTTTTCATTCATCTGCTCTTGACGGCGAATTATGA
>JAEEGL010144656.1_pt1 | contig 14157 bp, 14 predicted proteins | sample 9134231 | NCBI WGS metagenome assembly JAEEGL01 (sample SAMN16246548, study PRJNA631951) | gut metagenome | biome: gut microbiome; feature: rumen; material: fiber-attached | host: Bos | place: Iran: Karaj | collected 2018-10 | reverse complement strand
GTTACTTGAGAAGTATGAGTTTTATTACGGAAGCTATCCTGTCAATCTCTGCGCCGATTCAGGATACGGCATCTATTCCAACTATGAATATCTGGATAAACATCACATCAACAATTATGTGAAGTTCCTGAATTGGAACGGTGAGTCTTCCGGAAAGAATCCGCAGAGATTCTTCCTCAATGAAAAGGAGAGCGGATTTCTTTGCCTGAAGGGAAACAAAGGGAAGGAGACACCTTTCGATCCCTCACATCATCAAAGAAAGAAACATTCCAGACTGTATCGTTTTCATGGATGCCTTCAATGTCCGTATGAATACAAATGCAGGGAAAAGACAAAGGGAAGGGATCTGGATCACAGGCTTGCCGAACTGTCTGTCAAAGAAGAGAAGTATAAGAAGGAAGCCAGAGAAAATCTTCTCAGTATCAGAGGAATCGAGATCAGAGTGAACCGTTCCATCCAGGCGGAAGGATCCTTCGGCGAGCTGAAACAGAACATGGGCTATGTCAGGCTTAGAAGAAGAGGAATGAAAAACGTTATCGCCGAGATCATGCTGATGTGTCTTGGCATCAATATACGCAAGCTGTTTTCCACATACAAGAAAAAGAAGATGAACGATCATTTTTGGAAAGCAAACAAGGAGACAAAGCAGCAGATATTCCCCTCTGTCAAGCCAAAGAAAAAAGGGCTAGTTACGAGTTAGTCATTTCGTAACAGCCCCTTTTTATACGAAAGCATACTTTTTGTCTCCTTTTTGTCGGAGTGTAAGGGTTTACAATCTGCTGTTTAGGTTATAGAATGAAAAAGGAGAGTAAAACTTATTTTGGCTGAATATTAGTGGCATATTAGATCTATTATTTATCCGAAATTTTTTTATTCTTCGGACTCAAGCAATTGACACTAAGGAGGAAAAATGAAAAAAGTATTAAGTATCTTGCTTGCTTTACTCATGGTCTTCAGTCTTGCTGCCTGCGCTAACAACAATGGCGGTGATTCTGAAAACGAAGGCGGAGAAGAGGCTCCGGCAGCTGAAAAGGAACAGATGCTGTACTACTGCGCTTGGTTAGGCGACTTCGGTCTTTATGACTTAGGTCATTCCGCTGCCAAGGCTGTTGCTGATAAGTATGACATGGATCTGACCGTTGTCGAATACGGCCAGGATGCAGCTGTTGCTGTCAACACTTATCTCGATGCTTTAGAGAACAAACATTATGACTATGTCTTAGGCTTAGGCTGGTATATCGATGGCGTTGCTGAAGAAGCAGCCGGTGAATACCCCGACACCAAGTTCGTCTATTTCGATACTTCTGCAAGTGTCAAATACGAACATGACAACATCTATGGCGTTTCTTTCGCTCAGAACGAAGGCGGCTTCTTAGTGGCTGTTTACAACGCTTTGATGTCCAAGACCGGCAAGATCGCTATCATCAACGCCGGTGACGGTCCGATCTTCAACGACTTCGGTACAGGCTGGCTGGCCGGTGCCAAGTATGCCATGAAAGATATGGCTTTACCTGTCGACTATGAATATGCCTATGTAACTGATTCTTCCGCTTCCGGCTGGTATGAATCAACTGCTACGCTGCTGGACAAAGGCTTTGATGCTTTCTGGCCGATCTCTTCCATCAACATGCTGGCTTGCGCTCAGGCTGTCGAAGCCAAGGGCGGCTTAGAGGCCGGACATGTCGTAGGCTGCGACTATGACCAGTGGGAATACTATGAGAATGTCAAGGCTACCGGCGGCGAAGCTGATGGCTACAACAATATCGCTACTTCCATGACCAAGAATATCCCGGCCTGTGTCGATGCGATCTTCAACAGCATCAAGGGCAATGGCAACATCACTCCGGGCAACCGTGTCTACGGTATCGCTGACGGTGGTGTCGGTATCGTCATGAACTCTCATTACGAAGAGATCACTCCGGAAGATGTCAAGGCTACGATCAATGATCTGATGGCCAAGGTCTCTTCAGGTGAGATCGACGTTCCGTCTTTCTTCGATTTCGGCAGTGTCGAAGCATTCGAAGCTTACAGAGACAATCACTTAGCTGATTTCGCTGAATAATCCACAGAAACATAATCAACGAAGAAACAGGAAAAGGGTGCTGAGCCCTTTTCCTGTTTAAAAGAGAATAACGATCAAAGAGAGGTCAATATGGCACAAGAACTGCTAAGAATGGAAGGGATAACCAAGATCTATCCTAACGGCTTTATGGCCAATAAGGACGTTACCTTTTCAGTCAATGAAGGGGAGATACATGCTCTGATCGGAGAGAATGGAGCAGGTAAGACAACTTTGATGAAGATCCTTTTTGGTTTGGAAGATCACCAGGAAGGTAAGATATATATCAACGGTCAGGAAGCGAAGATCGCCAATCCTTTGGATGCGATCGACAAGGGCATCGGCATGGTGCACCAGCACTTCATGCAGGTCCCGAACCTGACGGTCGCCCAGAATGTCGTGCTTGGTATCGAGCCGGGCAAGGGCGGTCTTTTCGATGATAAGACAGCGGTAAAGATGACCCAGGAAGCGGCTGACCGTTTCAATCTGGGTGTCGATGCCAACAGCTACATCTATGATCTGACGGTCGGTCAGAAACAGAAGGTCGAACTGCTGAAGTCGCTGATTCGGGGCGTCAAGGTCCTGATCCTGGATGAGCCGACCGCCGTCCTGACGCCGCAGGAGACCAGAGAGCTCTTCGCCCAGCTCAAACAGCTCAAAGAGAAGGGCTACGGCATCATCTTCATTTCCCATAAGCTGGAAGAAGTCATGGAACTGTGTGACCGGGTGACGGTCCTGAGACATGGCCGGATCTCCGGTCATGGCGATATCAAGGATCTGACGCCAGCGAAGATGTCCAAGATGATGGTCGAAAGAGAAGTCGATCTGACGATCGACAAGGATCAGGCCAAGACCGAGGGTCTGGTGCTGGAGATCCGCAATCTCAACTATATCAATGATATCGGCAAGCGGGTCCTGAAGGATCTGTCCTTCGGGGTCAAAGCCGGAGAAGTCGTCGGTATCGCCGGTGTCGAAGGCAATGGCCAAAGCGAATTGTCGGAGATCATTACCGGCTTGCAGACCAGAACATCGGGTGACATCATCATCAACGGCAAAGAGACTAATGGCATGAACGTTCACCAGATCCGGGAACTGGGTGTCGCCAACATCTCTGAAGACAGAATGAAATACGGTATCGCTCCCGATCTTTCGATCAGAGACAATATCGCTTCGATCTACATGGCCAAGAAAGACTACAACAAGGCCGGTTTCCTGGATGTCAAGAAACTGAACAAGTTCGTCGATGACTGCATCGAAGAGTTCGAAATAGCCTGCACGGGCGGAAATGAAGCGATCCGCTTCCTGTCCGGCGGCAACATCCAGAAAGTCATCGTCGCCCGGGAATTCTCTTCTGATGCGACGTTCATCCTGGCCAACCAGCCGACCCGCGGTATCGATGTCGGTACTTCGGATCTGATCAGAAGACTGCTGGTCAGTTATACCAGAGAAAAAGGCCGCGGTGTCTTGCTGATATCGTCAGATCTGAATGAACTGATCGAAGTATCCGATCGTCTCCTGGTCATCAAGGATGGCGAGATCTCGGCCCAGTTCATGCATCCGAAAGAAGTTTCCGATGAGACCTTGGGTGAATATATGCTCGGTGTCAGGAAGATGAGCGAAGAGGAAAGGGGTGACCTGTTTTGAAGAAGGTACAACGGATAGATTATTTCTTTGAATTCTTGAGAGTGTTTCTGGGTATCGTACTGGCTCTTGCGATCTGTCTGGTCATTATCGTCATGCTGACAGGTTCGGCCGGAGCCAAGGATGCGATCACGAATTTTGCCGTCGGTCCTTTCATGACCAAACGGCGTTTAGGCATGCTGATGCATCGCTTCTCCTGTTATCTATTGACAGGCGCAGGCATGTGCTTCGTTTATTCGAGCGGCCGTTTCAGTGTCATTTCCGAAGGCATCATCAACCTCGCACCGATCTTTGCCTTGCTGCTGATGTTCGGTACGAATCTCATGACCAACCTGCCTCTGATCGTCAACCTGTTCATCATCGTGACGATCTGCGTCATTGCCGGCGGTCTGATATCCTTCATCCCGGCTTTCGGCAGAGAGAAGCTGGGTGCCAATGAGACGGTCACTTCGACCATTCTGAATTTCTTCTGCTGCTACATTGCCCTGTTCATCCTGAGAGAGACGGTCGCTGACAAGAACCAGCTGATCCTGGCCAGCCCGGTCTATCCGGACAACATGCGCTTCCCCAGATATTTCGGCAACACCAATGCGACGGCCGGTATCTGGGTAGCCTTGATCGGCATAATCATCGCGATCATCATCTTCTACCGGACCAAGATCGGTGCCGAGATCAGGATGTGCGGTTCCAATATCCACTTTGCGAAATATTCCGGTATCAATACGACCAGAGCCATGTATGCCGGCCAGATCCTAGGTGGTCTGTTTGCCGGTGCGGCAGCCGCTATCGACTGCTTCGGTCTCTATGAGTATTACCGTTACAGCATGCTGACGAATATCGGCATGGATGGTCTGATCGTGGCGGTCATGGCCAGAAAGAAACCGATCTTCGTGCCGATCACGGCCTTTGTCTTGGCTTATATCCGTTGTGCTGCGGAAGTCCTGAATGCCAATACGCAGATCCCGATCGAGATCGTTACGATGCTGCAGGCCGTCATCATCTTCTTCGTGGCAGCTGACCAGTTCCTGGCCGGTACCAGACAGAAGGCGATCATCAAAGCTTCCTATGAAGCGGAAAAGGAAGGAGGCGCTGAATAATGTTGCAGTTCATTCAAAACTTCCTGTTTACGACGATCCGTATCTCCACGCCGCTGATCTATGTGGCGATCTGTTCGACCATTTCCCAGCAGGCCGGTCTGATGAACATGGCGGCTGAATCGATGATGCTGGTGGCTTCTTTGACCGGTGTCGTCGTTTCCGCGATCTTCCAGAATGCCTGGATCGGTATCCTGGCGGGTGCCCTGTCTTCCGTCATCATCATCCTGTTCCTGTGCTTTGCTTCGTTTGTCATGAAGGTCGATCTGTATCTGATGTCGATCTCCTTGAATATGGCCTTGAACGGCGCGACCGTCTTTGCGCTGTTCCTGCTGACCGGCACCAAGGCAACTTCCGCCGGTGCGATCCCTTCCCTGACCCTGGGCAACCTGGATATTCCGCTCATCAAGGATATCCCGGTGATCGGTCCGATCATCTCGGGTCATAATATCTTCACCTACATGGCTCTGATCATGACGGTCATCGTCTGGTTCCTGCTGTTCAAGACCAAGCTCGGTCTGAGAATGAGAGCGGTCGGTCAGAATCCGCAGGCTGTCGAGTCGGTCGGTATCAACCCGCGCAAGCTGTATACGCTGGCCTTCGTCATTGCCGGTTTCGTTGGTTCTTTCGGCGGCATGTATCTGTCCATGGGCTACCAGTCCTTCTTTGTCCGAAACATCACGGCCGGTCGTGGCTTTGTCGGTATGGCAGCCGCTTCGATCGCCAACGCCATGCCTTTCGGAGCCTTACTGATGAGCTTCGTCTTCGGTCTGGCTTATGCCACCGCCAACCAGCTCAACATCATCATTTCCAACTCTTACCTGCTGCAGTCCCTGCCTTTCCTGCTGGTAACGGTCGTCTACCTGATCATCTCGTGGTACCGTTCGAAAGAAGAAGAAAGAAGACAGAGAGCGAGACGCAAGAAGCTGGAAGAGATACGGGAAGAAGGTGAATAACATATGAAATATGATTATGTCGTGGCCGGCAACGTCATGCTGGATAGTGTCCGTTTTGCCGATGGCAGCGAACATGTCCAGGAAAGTATCGGCGGTCCTTCAACTTTCGCTTATGCCGGTGTCAGGCTTTGGACGGATGCGGTCATGCAGTGTTCCAATGTCGGTGCCGATTATGAAACGCTGTTCAGACCCTGGATCGAAAAGAACGAGGTCGTGACCGATGGCTTCAAGGTCGTCTGCGACCGGTGCAATCATTCCTTCCTGGTCTATAAGGAAGACGGCACTTACGGAGCCGGAGCCACTTCTTTGGATGATGACGAAGATTACAAATGGCTCAGACACGATGCCTTCCAGGATTTCGGTTACATGAAGACCAAGCCGGAAGAGATCGGGGAATTCACCCAAGGGAAGAATGTCAAGGGTGTCTATCTGGCCCAGAATGCCGATCTGACTTTCTGGAAAAAGCTGGGTGCCATCAAGAAACGGGATGGTTTCAAGATGATGTGGGAGATCGAAGGCCCCTGGGCCTTGAAACATTATCTCGATCGGGTCTATGCGATCGCCAAGGAGAATGTCGATATCTTCTCGATCAATATCGAGGAATGTCAGAATCTGTTCGAGGTCGAAGGCGACGAGGCTTGCATCAAGTCCCTGCAGACCTTGGATGTCGATATGACCCTGTTCCGGGTCGGAGCCAGAGGCTTGTATGTCGTTACGAAAAACGATGCCATCTATCTGAAACCGGCACCGTTAGAACCGATCGTCGATCCGACCGGCTGCGGCAATACTTCGACCGGCGGTGCCTTGTATGCCTATGCGGAGGGTAAAGATCCGCTGATGGTCGGTATCATGGCCAACATCTCATCCGGCCAGAATATCCGGCAGTTCGGAGTCATTCCGGATTTCAAGAAAGTCCGGGACGAGTCCTATGCTTTGGCAGATAAACTTTATAAGGAGTATAAAGGAGAATAAACATGGCTACGATATTTGATGATCTCAATGGCAAGAAATTGATCTTCGGTCTGGTCCATCTGATCCCTTTGCCGGGCACGCCTCTGTTCCAGGAAGGCAACATGGAAAAGAATATCGAAAAGGCCGTCAAGGATTGTCTGGCTTTGAAGAACGGGGGTGCCGATGGCGCCTTGATCCAGACGGTCGATGTCTATTATCCGCATACCGATGATACCGATTATGCGAGAGTCGCCGGTATCGCGGCCATCATGGCCCGCTGCAAGGAAGCGGTCGGCGCCGATTTCTATCTGGGCGGTCAGATCATGTGGAACTGCATCACGCCGTCTTTGGCGGCCTGCAAGGCTACCGGAGCGGTCTTTACCAGATGCACGGCTTTGGCTCATTCGACGGATTCCGGTTATGGTCCGATCGTCGGCAATCCTTTGAAAGTTGCCGAATACCGCAAGAAGATCGGAGCTGAGAATATCGGCATGATCGCCGAAGTCTCGGGTTATCATGTCAAGGGTGAATATGACAGTGCCTTTGTCAAGGAACGGGCTTCCAACTGCATGCGCCTGGGTGCCAATGCGATCGAAGTCATGAACAAGGATTTTGCGGTCAATGAACGCCTGATCAAGGATGTCAAGGAAGCAACCAAGGCTCCGGTCATCCTGGGCGGCGGTACCGATGTCGATAACTGCAAGGACCGTCTGCGTTATGCGGATGGCGCCTTGGTCGGTTCGGCTTTTGAGGATCATAAGTGGGGCGGTCCGGTCGTCGAAGAGATCGTCAGAGCTTATGTCAAGAATGTCCGGGAGCTGGAAAAGGAACAGTAGTAATTCGGATGTTCAAGAAGGAAAACATCAGAAGAGTTTTCGGTTTTCGTTCAGGTAAAGGGTGGAAAAGCATCGTGGCAGCCGTCTATATGCTTTTCTGCCTTGTTTTTCTGTATTATGCCTTGACCAGCGAACCGGTCGTTGCCTGTGACCGGTATGATGAGACCATCTACCGGATAAGTTCCCTGGTCATTTTCTTGGGACTGATCAGTCCGTTCATCCTGTTATCGGAAACACCGCTCAGGGATTCCCTTCCTTTCTTCAGCAAGCGTTCTGCTTTGGACTCCTTGCTGGGGATGATGATCGTGGCGCTGCTATGCATCCTGTTCTTTATCGGGACCGAAAGCTATCATACGGCAGCTTATCGGGAAAGCTTCAGTGCTTACATTGAAGCTGTATATGATCAGTTCTATAATGTTGGGGTTGGAGATTGAGATATGAATAAGAAAAGAGAATATGCTTGGGTGATCTTTGCCGTAGCGATCCTGATGAAGATCGGCGGCGGTGCGATCTATGCGACGACTTCGAATTTCGTGGCTCCGGTCGTCAAGGATTTCGGCTGTCAGGTCAACCAGTTCACGATGATCACTTCGATCGAGGCGATCGGCATGGCGCTGTTCTATACGACAGCGGCCAAGGTCCTTACCACGAAGAAGATCGGTATCGTCATGGGTATCGCTTCCTTGTGCGAGGTCATCGGTGTCGGTCTGATGGGTGTCTACAAGAGCGTGCAGGGTTTCTATTTCTCGGCGGCTCTGATCGGTGTGGCCCAGGCTTTTACGGGTTTCGTAGCCTTGCCGATCCTGATGAACATGTGGTTCAAGAAGAACTATGGCACGGTCTATGGCATCGTCATGGGTGTCAACAGCGCTTCGACGATGCTGTTCAGTCTGCTGTCGGGTCAGCTCATCACAAGTTTGGGCTGGCGCAAGGCTTACTTCGTGCTTTCAGCCATCGCTTTCATCGTCATGATCCCGGCGATCTTCCTGTTCATCAAGTCACCGGAAGAGAAGGGTGTCCTGCCTTACGGTGCTGAAGAGGAAAGCGCTGAAGAAGGTGCTGTTCCTAAGGAAGAATGGGGCCTTACCCGCAAGGAAGCCTTTACCAAGTTTGCTTTCTGGGCCGCCTGGGCAACCTGCCTGTGCTACAGCATCGGCTCCTGTGCCAATGGCTACATCGTTCCGTTTACGACCATGGAACTGGGTCAGAGCGTCAACTATGGTGCCAGAGTCGGGATGTTCTCGAGCATCGGCGGCATCCTGTGCAGTTTCATCCTGGGCAGGATCAATGACAAGTTCGGTTCCAAGGCCGGTATGTTATGGGGTGCGGTGACGACGGTCCTGGGTTTTGTCATCGTCATCATGAGTATCGGCAATACGGATCTGGTCATGCTGGGTTCGTTCGTCGTCGGTCTCGGTTCTTCGATGTATGGCGTCCAGTGTCCGATCCTGGCCAAGGAAGTGCTTGGCGATAAACATTTCTCATCCGTCTGGTCGATCATGATGACAGCCAATTCACTGATCGGCGGCGGTCTGTATTCCAGTTTCGCTTTGTTCTATGACATCGGCGGAACTTATCGGGGTGCCTTTATTACCGGCGCGATCTTATATGTCCTGGCTTTGGTGGTCGGTTCGCTTTCGATCAACAGCGCCAAGTCCTACAAGCCGGATAGTGTCAAATAATCAAGGAGAACTTATGAACAAGAAAGATTACAGTAACACGATCGATCTGCAGATCAGAGATCTGGAACAGCTCGTTGATGTACAGGTCGCCGGCTGTTTCAAGGAAGGCAAGCGGGAAGCGCTTTTGTCTGTTGAAACGGCGGCCGGTCTCAAGCGTGTCGTCATCAGCGGCTGCGGTGATTCCTTCTCGGCCGGCGGTGTCATGGCGGAGGCTTTCCGCAAGCTCAGCGGCATCAGAGCCCTGCATGTGCCTGATCCGATGGAATTCACCCGCTTCTATACCGATTTCGATCTGACCAAAGGCCATGAGCCACAACAGACGCTGGTCATAGCCATTTCCGCCAGCGGCGGCGGTGACAGGATCGCAGAGATCCTGGACAGAGGCAATGACAAGGGCTGCCATTCCATCCTGATCACCAACAATCCGGAATCAAAGAACTGCGGCCATGCCAAGGCTACCTACTGGGTCGAGACACCGGCCGGCTGCAACTCTCCGGGTCTGCGTTCTTATTTCGCCAGCATGATCGCTTTACTGGGATTGGCCTGTCACATCGGCAAGGCCAACGGCCACATCGATCAGGCGGAAGAAGACAAGCTGGTCAGCGAAGTCAAGACCTATGTCCATAACTTCATGAAAGAGTTCGAACGGATCGATGACCAGATGTTCGAACAGGCTGTCCGCTTCAAGGATTTCAAGAAGATCGATCTTGTCGCCGACGGTCCCGATCATTTCTCGGCTTTGTTTGTGGAACAGAAGTTCATCGAATGCGGCGGCGTCCAGGCCACCCATACCAATGCCGAAGAATGGGTCCACATCTCCATGATGACCAGGGAACCGGAACATATCGGTACGGTCTTCATGATCGTCCATGATTCGCCGAGCTTCGGCAGGATCAGGGATACATCCTGGGGTTCTTGCAAGCTCTCCAGGCCGACCCTGGTCGTTACCGATGCCCCGCGAAGTGAATTTGCGGATGAGGACGAGGCTGACTTCTGTCTGATCCCGAAGGCTCCGCGTTATTATCTGGCCCCGCTCATGGACTTCATTCCGGGTTCACTCATTGCTGCTTATCAGGCAGCTGTCAATGACAAGTGGTTCTTCAACAATCACTATGATTTCCGTAAACAGGAATGGCACAGGGACTAAGGAGGCAAGACATGGAAAGAGTTTATCGTAAAGTCTATTATCATAATTCATTCAGAGCACAGTGCCTGGATGTCGATCCGTTGACGATGGAACAGTTCGATCTTTCCGTCGAAAGCGTGAAGAAGTTCATCAATGATCCGGTCTTCAAGAAGACGAAGAAGGTCATTGCGGAAGGCTGCGGCGATTCCAATCTGGTCGGTCCGGCTGTCAAGGCAGCTTTCAATTACTATCTGCCCGATGTCGATTTTGATCCGATGGAGGCTTTGGAACTGAGCCGTTACTATGACTACAGCGACCAGGGCGAAGAAGTCGTGGTCATCGCGGCTTCCGTCTCCGGCGGCATCTACCGGACCAACGAATGTCTGGCCAGAGCCAATAAGCATGGCATGACGACCATCGGCATGACCGACAACAAGGGATCCAACTGCGCCAAGTATGCGAAGTATCTGTATCATACTAATTCACCGGTCGGTGACAACAACGCCGGCTTGAGGACCTATTTCGTCAATTGCCTTTCTCTGATCATTTTTGCGGCAGCCTTGGCCGAAGTAAAGACCGGCAAGGAATATCTGCCGGAATTGAGAAAACAGGTCCAGGCTTATCATGATGAATTCTATGGCGAGATCGAAAAGATCGATGAGAAGATGTTTGCGGTCGCTTTAGGCTGGAAGAAAAACAAGCGGGAACTGTTTGAAATGGTTGCCGATGGTCCTTTGTTCCAGAGTGCCAAGTTCGTGGCGGCCAAGTTTGCGGAAGTGCCTGGCGACATCGTCTCGGTCGTTGATTCCGAAAACTACATGCATGTCAATTCCCTGGAATATCCGGCTTCCGATTATGCGGAAATGATCCTGATCAGCTCGGAAGACCCCAATGTGGCAAGGATCGCCGAGACGGTCAACTTCATCGCCAGACAGGGCAGGGAAGTGCTGGTCTTTGCGGATAAGGAACCGCAGGAACTGGGCATTACCGAAAGCGTCGATTACTGTCACATGGCCACTGCCAAGGGGGAATACGGTTTCCTGACTTCGCTGTATGCCTACATCCCGGCTTCCATCCTGGCCGGTTTCCGGATGACGACTTTGGGTGAACCGATGTTCAGAGGAGGTTTCATTCCCGAGATCTTCGAACATTCCTACTTCTCCCCGGAAGTCGTATTGGATTGATAAAACAAGCCCGTCGCTGACGGGCTTTGATCATTTATGCAGGAGCTCGAAGATCTTGTCTTTGAGCTTTTCTTTTTCCTGTTCCAGATCGGCATCCTTGGATACCGTGTAGGCCGGCACCCTGGGTCTGTTTATCTGTTTCTATTATATGCCTGCTGATCTTGCGGCGGAAGTTGGCCGTTTCGGAGTATGTTGAACAAAATCCGGAGAATATGGTAAAAGTGTCCAGAATCATGGAAGCGATCAGGCCGTATCTACAAAAAAGCAAGGAAGAAGAAGTTGAGAGAGCGATCAATAAAGTTTTGAATCCTTATTCGAAATGGAATAAAGAAAAGATAGAGATCACTCTGGCAGATGTCATTGATGAAAACGAAGTCAGGATCTTTTCAGGCGAAATGGATTGGAAACAGACGGTCTATTCGGTTGGGAAAAGCCTAATGGAAACGAATCACATTGAGAAATCCTATCTTGATTCCTGTGTTGACAATATCATAAAAAATGGTGCTTACAGTGTTTATCCGAACGACATGTTCCTTGTTCATTCAAGTCCGCAGGAAGGCAATAAAAAGCTTGGTGTGAGTATCGGAATCATTCGAAACAAGGTTATATTCCCCGATACTGTTCCGATCAGATTTGTTGTTGTGCTTGCACCGATCGATTATAAATCACATATCAGAATACTGAATGATCTTGTTGCTCTGTTCGGCGACAAAGATTTTACTGAATTGTTATATGGCAGCGAAAACAACCTTGAAGCATATAAGCTGCTGAAGAACCGTCTTATGGAAGGAGAAAGCCTATGAATGTTTTTGTAAAAACAGAATGTGAGTTTAAAACCTCATCTGATGCAATAGAATACGGAGCTTCCCTGTTGAGAGAAGCCGGTCTTGTTACAGACGATTACGGAAAACAGCTGATCGATAGGGAAGCCATCTATCCTACGGGAATCGAATCGATCACGAATTTCTCGATCTGTCATACAGAAACAGAATATTCCAGGGCAGACGGTATATGTGTCCTGATCATGAAGGACAGCGTTGAATTTCATAACATGGTCGAAAAAGAAAAGACCCTCCCGATAAAAGTTGTGTTTCTGCTTGCATCAGATACGGCAAATGGACATATGCTTCTGCTTCAAAGGATTATCAGTACTATGTCCAATGAAGAAACCGCGGATGTACTCAATAAAGATAATGAATCAATGGACCACTACTTTGTGGAAAAATTAAATATGGAGGATAACAAGAATGAGTAAAAGGATTATCGTTGCGTGCGGTACGGGCGTTGCAACTTCAACACTAGTCTGTCAAAGAATCAATAAGTTTCTGGAAAACAATTGCATTGATGCCGAGATCAAACAATGCACATATGTGGAGATTGAAGGTAATGTCACTCCTGAAACAAAAGTGATCATTTCTTCTTCCAAAGTTGCCGACGAAGTTAGGGGCGTTCCTGTTGTAGTGGCTTTACCATATATTTCCGGCGTAGGTATTCCTGCTTTTGAAGAAAAATTAAAACAACACTTTGTCGATTAACAATAAATGAGAGTTGTCGTTTTTTTGGATATAGATGGCACGATCGTCGATACGACAAGAGGCCTTTTCTATCCAAGCGAAAAAACAGTTTATTCAGTTAAAGAACTTCAAAAGCGCGGTGATTACGTGATCTTATCTTCCGGCAGGCCGAGGTGTTTGCTGGATGAGGCGATCCTTCAATTACATGCTGACGGGATGATTCTCAGCAACGGCGCTTATGTTGAGTTGTTCGGTTCTCACATATATAAGGATCATTTCAACAATTGTGATTTGAAAAAAATGTCAGGATTTGTTGTTGAGAATGACGCAATGTGTCTGTATGAGAAGCAGGAAGGGCTTTTGTTTCAGGGAAATGCCGATCTTCTGAGTGATTTTTCCAGGCTGTGGGACATGGAACTGATGTACGAGAAAAGAGCACCAGAAGAACGCGATGAAGTATATAAACTCTCAGTTTCTTTTATAAATGAGAATTCATCTAATTCGTTTATCAAGGCATTTAAAGATGATTTTGATATCAGAATCCAGTCTAATCGTATAGCTTACGATATCGGTCCGAAACATGTTAGCAAGGGGACAGCTGTAAAGATGGTGCTTAAAGATTTGAATATCAATAAAAAGAACACCTATGCTTTTGGGAACGGAATAAATGACCTGGAAATGCTGAATAATGTAGGACACCCGTTTTCCATGAAAAACGCTGAACCCGAATTATTGAGAAAAGTAAAAAATGTTGCGGATGATGTCTTAGATGACGGAGTATATAAACAATTACGAAGTCTTTCGTTGATTTCATAAATGCACATCCACGAGCTCTGAAAAAGAGATTTTTATGTTGACTGTTGTGTGAAGCCTGATAAACAAAACTTTATTTATAACTTAAGGGTCTAACTTGGACTCTTTTTAAGCAGAAAAGGGCTTAAATTAAATCATACGTATTTTCGCAAAATAATATTTTTACGAAAATAAATAGATAATAATGGTATAATTATCTTAGAAAAGAGACAACAGTATGCCAGATAAATCGAAATGGAAATCAACGCTGAATGAATATATAAAACAGAACGATCCAGGCAGAGTTGAAAAAGCCAACGCC
>JAEEGL016323652.1_pt1 | contig 14158 bp, 10 predicted proteins | sample 9134231 | NCBI WGS metagenome assembly JAEEGL01 (sample SAMN16246548, study PRJNA631951) | gut metagenome | biome: gut microbiome; feature: rumen; material: fiber-attached | host: Bos | place: Iran: Karaj | collected 2018-10 | reverse complement strand
TTTATGGTTTACAGTCGGAAAATGTTGCAGAACGACGAACGTCGTGAGCAGATCGCAAAAGAGTTGGAAGGCGTCACGTGGCAGATGAAGATCCGGTCGGTCGCGGACACGTATGTGTTTTTCGAACATCCTGATTTCAAAGATCATGTGTTTTGTTCCGCCAGTATCATCCCGTCCCGTCCGCTGACGGTCGGCGAAATGATGAACGTGGAGGTCGAGCTGGCCTACGATCATGCGCGGGCCAGTTGGGGATATGTCGCGAAATCTGCGATGCGGCCACAGGACAATCTGAACATCTATCGCTACAAGACGGATTTTGAGAATCTTGCGAGCGTTGTCCGGCGTCTGATTTCAAAGGCGAAGACGATGACGAACGAGGCGGAATGGAAGAAGAAGCTTCCCGCCGGATGGGACTGGCCGCTGGAGTTCGCGCAGGAGCATGAGGAGGAACTCAACTGGGTCAGCAACATGATGGAGCAGTGCGGGGCGTTGGTCCGCCTCCATGGCGCGCCGAAGATGCGCACGGTGGACGGGATTTTCGAAGTGCTCGACCGCTATCCGCGCGAATTGCAGTCGTTGACATATCATTTCCAGAAAGCGCTCGACAAGGCTGAACCGCCTGTCGGCCATCATGCGCCGCGCAGACGGCAGGACGATGACGGTTACGACCGTTCTTAACAGGTTGCGCCAATTGAAAAAAAAGGCTGTTGCTTGCCGATCAAGGTCTTGCAACAGCCCCTTTTGTGTGATGGTAAGTTAGTCGAAATTAGGCTTTTGGATATCCTCTGGCTCCGTATGGGGGAAGTCGCCGATAAGATTGGCGATGAGAGCCAGGGCGTCTTGGTAGTCGTAGATGGCGGACACCGTCTTGGCTTTGGCGTCCGAAAGGGATACCTGTGCATCCGTACGCTCCAGTGAGGAGGCCTTGCCGACGTTGTATTGTTCGCTGACGATGTCGAAGTATTCCTGTGCCTGACTTTCCGTCAATTGCGCGACTTGCAGCTGCTTCTGGGCTAGTTCCGCGTTCAAGACCGCCGTGCTGAGCTTCTTGTATAATTCCTGATGGTAGGCGACGGTTGAAGCGCGTGCGTTCTTGAGTTGAAGGACGGCCATTTTGATGGCGTTTTCTTTCTTTCCGCCTGTGAACAACGTGCCGGAAAGCGCCGCGGCGCCCGATGCGTTCCAGAGTAGCGGCAGGGTGGGATCATGGCCGGACAGAATGGCTCCAAGATTGAGATTGATGGACGGATAGAGATCTTTGATGGCTTTTTCAACGTTGATGACAGCGGCGTTTTCTGCTGTCAGAAGAGCGATATAACCAGGCTCGGTGCTACTGGCCATGCCCATCAGTTTTTCCAGATCAAGTTCATATTCAGGAAGTTTGACGGTGGAGATGGAGAAGGAGGTGCTTTCCGCAAGACCGATGGCATTGACAAGATTCGTCCAGCAGATGGATACGCTGTTGGCTGTGCTGTTGGCTTTCAGAATGGCGTTGTTGTAGTCTACTTTCGCTTTTGTCAGGTCGAAGGGCGTACCGGAACCGACGTCGTTCTTGATTTGGACATGATCCAGATGCTCTTTGTACTGATCGACGGTTTCTTTCGCGACTTTGTCCAGTTCGACGGCGCGGAGCAGGGCGAAGTAGGCGGTACGTACGGCAAAGATGACGCCATTTTCCACGCTGAAAAGATTCTGGACGGCTTCCTTGTATTCTTCCAGCGACTGTTTGACGGCGGCGTTTGTCTTGCCGAAGTCCCAAATGAGCAGGTCAAGATTAAGGGCGCCGTTGTATGTACCGACGGTGTCGTAGTCGTAGTTGTGCTTGTTGGTGTTTCGTGTAGTGCGGGAATGGCCGGCGCTTGCGGTGATCATGGGCAGGAAGTCCGCCTTCTTGATTTTGATGGCGAGATAGGCCATGTTTACGGCATTGGCAGCCAGCCGAATGGACGGGTTGGCTTGGAGGGCGATTTTTTCCAGATCCGCGAGCGTGGCGGCCTTGTCCGATGTCAGGCCGAGTTCGGCGGCGGTCGGCGTGCGTTCGCCAATCGGGCTGTCCTCTCCTCTCTGGGCTTTTCTGGCTTCGCGCACTGTTGCGCAGCCTGTCAGCACGACGATCGGGAGAATGATGAAGAACCGTTTGAAATTCATGGTCGACTCGCCTTATGTAATGTAATTGATTTGAAGTGTGAATTATTAGAGAAACTAATAAAAAATGCCGTATATAAAATATAGTATGGTTGTGGGAAAAATCAAACGGTGATTTTTACACTTCCAGAACCATTTTTTCTTTTTCTTGTCATCATGGAGACAAGATGATCAAAAGTCCTCATGTTTGAAATTTTCAAGCTACATGGCGGCGAAAGGAACATAACCGTTGTGTGAAGTGAACGTTAATATGCGAACACAACCCATGGTAAGACAGGGAAATGCATGCAGAACCACGTTAGTGGTGTCAGGAACATATGAGCGAATACAAGCCGCATGGCGGCGACAGGAATTTAGCCGTGGTGTGAAGTGATCGTTAACGAGCGAACGCATCCCACGGTAAGACAGGGAAATGCATGCAGAACCACGTTAGTGCCGTCAGAAACATATGAGCGAATACAAACTGCATGGCGGAGACAGGATTTTAGCCGTTGTGTGAAGTGAGCGCTTAGGCGCGAACGCACCTCACGGTAAATCAGTAAAATAAACATGGAACCGCGTTAGCGGTGGCAGAGATATTTGTGCTAATATGGCAAAGATATTCTGGGACTTCTTAAAAATTATGTCTATTCAGTAGACATGGAATTTTTTATTTTGATATTAATGAATTGAACCATGGTAATATTAATATAATTCCTCCAAATATAATATATATAAATACAGATATTAAACATATTATTAATATAATAGAAAAGAATTATTCTATAATCTTAGGCATTTTAACTTTTTCATCTAATATAAGTTCATAAAGTGCATATGGTATGCTAGTAATAATTATTATCCAAGATATTAAATTCAAAAATGTATTATTTGGTGATAATGATGCATAATGTAGAAATAAAAAATATTTTTATACATGCAAATAATATTAATATTATTATTGTTACAATATGATGTATCATCATAAAATATTACTCCTCACTTTTAAATTGCTCAAAGAACCCGTGTTTGTGTATTAACATTATTTATTTCTCACAGACAATATTAGATAAATGTTTGTTATTTGAATTATTTGTGAGATGTATTATCTCAACAATGGTATGTTTGAAATCTGGTTATCAAAAATGCTCCATAGTTTGTCTAATCGTATGACTGTGGAAGAGATGATGAGAACATGTTGAGAATAGAGAAAGTGATTGTTTGTTTTTTGACAAGTATTTTTACATATATTTTTTTCTTTAATAAAAATATTGTAATGGAATTAATATCATTGAGATAAGATTAAAGAAAGTTGATTCACTCATTAAAAAAGACTATATTCAAATAAAAATGAATTGTTTAATGAATTGGAAATAATACGAAGAACTAATGAAAATATAAATATTAGGCTAAAGATTGAAGTTATTATTGGTATAAAGATAGTGTGATTGTTTGGTAAAATTCTTACAACAATTGGTAGTAAAATAAACATTCCAATAAGAATCGCATTCACTTTAATGAGTTCTATTATATTAGAGGTTTTAATTATGCGGCGACGAAAATCTATATTCTTTAATGCCTTTATGCAATAATATAAGAAAAGAATCAGGAAAAATGTATTTAGTATCCCCAATAATATATGACCATAGTTATTGAAAAAAATTGGAAATAAAATGTTGTATAAAATCAGTACTTTTGTTAACAAATTCATTTTGAGTTAGAAAATCATAAATTTTCGTTACACTCAAAATAACTCCAAGTTCTAATCCCTCAACTACTATTAATGTTGTCACAATCATTATTGGGACAAATATAATTACATGTATAATTTCTTTGATAATGGATTTGATTATTGCTTTTGGGTGAATGGGTACAGTTATTATTGGATTGTTATTTGTTAGAAGTATGTTGGGAGATATTCGAGGAATATCATCATTTGGTAGATTACTTGTATGCGTAGGGACTGAAAGATCTGCTGGTTTGGAAGTGTTTTCATCCTGAGGAGTCATAGTAGGCACGAACAATACAGGTTCTGTTTCTGCTGCCTGAATGACTATTTTCTGATGGCAATGCGGGCACGGAGCCGATTTTACGATTCATTCAGGCTTTGCCTTGTAGATACCGTTGCAAAGTGGACATTTGGCTTTGAACATGGTTTTGTTTTTATAGTATTTACATTCTTCTTTTTCGGAAATAAGAAACTATTGAAGTTAGAAGGACAATAATAATTCCTCGAATGATTACTTTCCGCCATATTGAAGGTCTTGTATTTTGTTCAATGGATATGTCGTTCTCATCATGAATTGAAGATGGTTCATCTTCTTGATCATCATTGTTTATAATTGATTTGGCTTTGGCTTTTATGTTTTTGATAACCGAAACAATCTTTGATTTTGAAGATAAGGTCTCATCATCCGATTCATTCGATGGAATGGGTTCTTTTGAATTATTATTTTCATCGTCCATGTTTTGCGCTGGAGTCTCGTCATCAGTGTTGCGCATATTGTTGGAGTCGATAGTATCAATGGCATCACTGGCGTTGCTCATGTCATTCGCCTCGCATCCATTCTCCTTTAGGATGACATCGACCCAGTTGCTTATGAAATAGCGTGCTTTGGTCATTTTATCCATGGTTTTTGACTTGTTGACGGTAGTTGTTCTTGCGGAAATAATGAATGCTTGATCATGAATCCATATAAAGGCGCTAGAGACGACAGAAAAGACAATATTCAGTTTATCAAGATCAAGGCATAAAGCTGTATAATGAAAGGAATGGTCATCTTTTTCATGAGATGGAAATAATTGAAATCGTTTATCTATATCCTTGTCAGGACTTCCTGGTAACATCTTGATATATTCAGCTTTCGCACTTCCGTCTTTGCGTGCCTTGTTATATATATCACATATTAATTTGTATTTTTCATAAGAAATGGTTACATCATCGTATTTTCGCACTTCTACATATTCGGTGTTTTTTTAGGATTATAATAATAGGCTATTATATTCTCGAAAGGATAGAAACCTTTGACGCTTTTTCGTAACTCATCAGCCATTTTCTGATTCTTGAATCCATCCCTCCAGTCAGCTGGCAATGGAATGGAGACTTTCTGCATGTTTCCTTCTGAAAGGATGACACAGTTCGAGCTGTCAAACGATACATCCAACAAATCGGCAAAGATGGTTGAGGTGATGATGAATGTCAATATAGTCAAGATGGGTAGTTTTGAGATGCAATTCATTTTGTGGCTTTTGATTTAAAGAAATAAGTTTTATGAGTTATCATTATTTATTGTTTGAATATCTAGATATATTAATTTACAATTTAAAATTGTCTCCTAAATATAGTGGTTACTTTTATGTTAGATGGATATTATTCATTTTTGATGTGAAGAATATATGTTAATAAAAATAATTTTCAATCAAATTCTAAATCTTTAGTGTGTTGTTCATATGCTAGGTAGTTAAAAATCGTAATATGTTTATTTTTTGTTTTTTAATGCAAGATATTCTTTTCTGAAATATTCCAAATCACTTTTAAAATTGGTATTTTCATAGCTGTTTACAAGTTGTTCCATGATGTTGATAGCAGATTCTATCAAAGGTAGTCCAACTTTATTCCCACCTGTTGTGAATATACAGAACGTTAGACCCAAATTGAAGCAACAACTTGAATAAGAACTGAGAGAATTGGGTCCCAACTGTTCTTTGATTTCTTCAAAAAGTTTTTTACTCTTATCAAAAAGATCTATGACACGTGAAATGGAATCTTGAGAAAGATTTTGGTTTATAATGACTAAGGCACGATGATAAAGAAGTAGTGCAAAGTTCTCTTTGTTTTGACTGATTCCTTCAGTCTCAAGTTCATATCTTATGCGTGATGCCTCTTCATAATACTTTTCTGTTTCTTCTTTTAACCCTTTTGACCAAGAGTCTTGTCCTAAAGCAAAAAGAATGCCAGCATACCAGTCCGCTTCAAAGTAAATATCTATAAAATGAGTATCTCTAAGGGCATTAATCAGCAGAGCACAATGCTTCATACACTCATCGTGTTTACCTTCTTTCTCGAACTGAACCGTTTCATCGATCATCCTTTTATAGTACTTAACCAAGTTCAGTGTATTAGGATTGGATAAATAACCTAATCCTTTTTCTTGTATTATCTTAAGTGACTGATGAATCCTTCTCATTAATTTACTTAATTGCTCATCTCTTCCCTTGAAGTTATAACAAAGCATGTATATATCATATAACTGCATCTTAGCTTCGTAATTTTTTCGGTGTTCAATTATCCATAAATTCATTTCTGAATCATTCGACATTTTATCCCAGAGAATTACTTGATTAAGTTTTGCACTAGCTAATCCTGTTAAGTTTTCAAGATTCTGCTCTTTATTATATTTCTTTTCTGCATAATCTGCAATTTGGTCAACAGATTTCCATGCTTTCACAATATCATTTTTCTCCAAGTAAGCTGTTGAATTCAGCGTAAAGGCTTCGTGCTTAATATCTAGAATCTTTATATTGTCGATTTGCTTATTATTTTCACAATAATCAATGATATTTTGAGAAACTTCCAAAGATTTATCAAGTTCACCATTTCTAAACATATACTGAGAATACATGTATTCAATATGTAATACAGAAAAAATGTCATCTTTGACAAGAGTATAATCAAGACATTTTTTTGCATTTTCGTGGATCATGTTTATTGTACCTTTAAATAAATAATTTTCCAGTTTTTGTAACATAGTTTGCATAACAACTATATATTCAGACAAGTATTCATATAATTTTAGTTCAACTACATAATATGTAAGGCTTCTAAATAGCCCATAAATCATCCATATCAATGCAGCTCCATTACCAGATGATTGGAAGGTCTTAATGTGATTCTTGCATACTTGAATCCATTGAGAACGCAATTCTGCATTCTTAGTGGTTTGACTCTTGACCTCTTTCAGAATATAACCTTCCAATGACTCTGCAAACAAACGTTCTTCTAATGGCAATGTTTTAAGCATTGGGGTTGCTTCCGCAAATGATAAATAGGCAGATGTACAGTATTCAAAACATTTTCTCTCATCAGCATATTGTGACGCTAAAGGGATAATTGCGCGAGTTATATCCAAAATATTATGCAATACCTGCTCGTTATGGTGTTCTTTTGCAAAAATCATAATATAATGATATGCATTGTCAAGAGATGTAAATTTTTCATTCCCATTTTGTATATTTGATAGTCTACCATAACAAAGAGCAATATCCCTATTACACTCGTTATAGCTGGCAGTCTCACATTCTATAGTTTCTTGTGAGACATTAAGCTTTCCAACTAAATTATTTTCTGGTAATTTCAATATTTTTTTCAAAATATCAATAGCTTCTGTTAGAAGATTGTTTTTTACATCCACATTCTCTTCTCTGTCGGATTGCTTAATCAACTCTATTGCTTTCCCTCTTAAATGAGAAGGCATTTGTATGGCAACAGTTGCAATATCTTGCCCATTTTTAATTTTGTCAATATCTTCAGCTAAAATATACTTGACTTTACCAAGACCAATTCTGATTTCTTTGGCTTTGTCTGCATAATACGATGTCATTGTTTCGTCTTGATACTCTTTGGGCAAATCTGAATATTTACTCATCAAAGAAGCCATCTCCTCAACAAATGAAAAACCATGCTGAGACGCTAATATATCTTGCAAAGTAGCAATAGGACATTTATGGTCTACATCTTGATCTGAATATTGAATTTGAGGAGGATTATTTTTAAACTGTTTATTTGATAGTTCAAGACAGATATTAAAATTTTCTACAAAACCATTATAGTCATATTGTTTTATTTTATTCAAAGCTAGTGTATAGTGTTGTCGAAATTTGAGTGTCAGATCATCAATTTTATTCTCAACATTTTGAGTTGGACCAAACTTTGCATTCATCTGATTAGCCAAACATTCTTGGCCGCTATGTGTTTTATCAACCGATTGTTGGATGATTATTCTCTGATGGCAATGTGGGCATGGCGCCTGTTTCCCAATCCATTCAGGCTTTGCTTGATAGGTTCCATTGCAAAGTGGACATTTGGCTTTGAACATAATTAATCCTTTATATTGGTATGAAAATGAAGATTGTTGCTTACTGCTCAAACTCCTGTTGGAACGGAATCAGATTGCCTTCTGGATTATAACTCCACCCGGAGTTTTTATCACCAACGATGGCAAATACGATCTTTTGATACTTGTTCTTGAATTCGTCTTCTTCCAGGACCTCATGGAAAAGACATGCGATATGCGACGGTGGATTACGGAAAGCACCACACCCCCATGCTCCAAGAACCAAGGCATCATGCCCCTTGTGCAAGCCAATACGAAAAATGGTACGAATCTTGTTTTTGATCACGGGAATCAATTGGGGAATAATGTTGCCATTCTTGTCCTTTTGGGGTCTGTTCATGGCTGGAACAGCGATAAATGAAAGGATAAAATATTTATCAAGAAGAGGATATTTATCTTTTTCCAGTCCTCTGAAGACACAGGCATCTGGCGTATAGACTCCGCCAAAATTCTCGTCAAGAGGATATTGGTATTTTGATTTCTCAAGACCGTATTTAGCAGCGTATGGAGCAAAATGGTACATGGAAAGGAATAAATTGGTACGACGGAAAATATTTTCCTCCTGGGCCCCAACACCATACATGACGCCACCGCCTGGATTGCTAGGGCTGGCCATGTTCAGAACGGCTGGATTGAATCCATCATTCTTTAGTCGCTTTGCTGTTAGAAGACAATCGTCATTGATGACTTCAAATTCTGTTTCTTGATTTAAAGATCCGCCATTCCATGGTGGCAATTCTTCTGAATAGAAACACGTTCCTTTCTTCATGCTTTCAGGAGCAGGGAGTGCAATATAATCATGCTGTTTGGAATAATATCCGCCATTTTTGCAAATGGCAACTGTCTCTTTGAATGTTTTACGTCGAAGATGAAATTTCAGGTAGAAATTCATTTCCAGACAAAGTTGTTTAATGAAATCTTTAAAGATCCATGTGATATTCATTGCGTTATTCCTATTTGATATGACTATTTTTATGCTATTATCATAAGACATTATTTCCAAACACCCTTTTGAACGGAATCAGATTGCCTTCCCGATTATGTTCCTTTCTTGAATTATGATCTTCAAGGATGGCGAAGACTACCTTCCGATACTTGTTTTTGAATTCAGTTTCTTCGAGAATCTCATGGAAAAGACTTGCGATATGCAACGGTGGATTACGGAAAGCTCCGCAACCCCATGCGCCAAGTACCAAGGCATCATGCCCTTTACACAAACCAATACGGAGGATGGTACGCATCTTGTTCTTGACACCATTGACAAGCGATGGAACAATATTGCCATTGTAGTCCAAATTCGGCCTGTTCATGGCAGGAACAGCGATGAATGAAAGCAGGAAGAATTCATCCAGAAGGGGATAGCCGTCCTTTTCCAGTCCTCTGAAGACGCATGCATCCGGTGTATAGACTCCGCCAAAATTCTGATCCAATGGATATTGATACCTTGATCTTGCGAGTCCGTATTCAGCCGCGTATGGAGTAAACTGGTACATGGAAAGAAACAGATTTGTCCGCCGGAAAAGATTCTCTTCCTGCGCTCCCGCGCCATTCAAGACACCACCACCAGGATTCTGGCGGCTAGCCATATTCAAGACGGCAGGATTGAATCCATTGTCCTTCAACCATTTTGCCGCCAAGATGCTATCTTCATTGATGACATCAATTGCTGTGTCTTGAGTTAAAGAGGGGGTATTACACGGTGGCAATTCGACGGAATAGAAGCGGGTCCCTTTCTTCATGGTTTCCGGGTTGGGAAGTTCAATATACTTCTGGTGATCAGAATAATATCCTCCTTTTCTGGCAATGGCGACCGTCTCTTTGAATGCTTTCCTGCGCATATGCCCCTTTATATAGAAATTGATCTCATAGCGAAATTGTAAAACTATCCCGTTAATAATTGATTTGATTATATTCATATATTCTTCACTACTGTCCCAATAAAAAAGGCTCAAATTAATTTTCTCTTTTTCAAGACCAATTTTCAGTGCCTGGAACCACATATTCATAATGAATGTATTCGTCCTCATAAAGAGTCAGTATTTTCTTTTGTATAAAATATATGATATTTGATAAAAAGTGCTTCCTGCAAAAGAGTAAACTAAATATAAAACAAATTGGAAATAATATAATGTGTAGAATAATATTAATGATTTTTTCTGTTATTAAAATCATATGTTTATATATTACTTTCTTCAATCTGTAATTTTGAATTGCTTTTAGTATTTCTAAAGATGTAATATATGGGATTAAATGAAGATTAAGTGATTTGCATATAATTATTTTGATATAATTATTGACATGCAATTCTCTTATATCTGATATCTCAACTTTATTACCTTTGTTTTCACCACAAATAGAGAAAATATCATACAATATTTTACCAATTGAATATAAATCAAGTGATTCTTTGAATTTTTCTTTTAAAAGTCCATTTTTATTTTCAAATTCAATACTCTGTTTTCCTAGAAAAGTAGTTGCATCAAATTTAGCAGCTGTATGGAATCTATTGTTACTAGATAAGAACTTTTCTTGGTGATATCTGGTATTAAAACGAATTGGTACAACCCAGTTATCAAGCTTGTTCAAATTAACACATTGTCCAAAATCAATTAAAAACAGATGTCCGTCTTTTCTTCGTATTATATTATTGGTTTTTAAATCTAAATGAAGGATTTTTTGCTTATGAAGATAATTTACAGTCTTAACAATAGAATACATAATATCTATGGCCTCATTCATAGCCAAATTTCTTGAATTTCCGCCATGCATCATCCAGTGAGAAAATGTACATATATTTGCTAAATAGTGATATAAATTTTTGCCTTCTATATATTCCATGTCGAAATAACATGTATGATTGGCGTTAAAAAAATCTACTACTGAAATAATGTTCTCATGATTTAAGAATGCTAGAGTCTCATATTCCTGCCGAAACATTTGCTTGTGCAAAGAATATTCTATATCAATTTTGAACAAAAATGGATTATATTCCTTCAAGGCTCTTATTTCTTCCTTGCCTGTGATTTGATTTGTTTTTGTAGCTTTATAAACAACTCCATATGATCCTTGCCCAATGATTTCTCGTATAAAGTATAAATTGTGATGTTCTTCATCGATAATTCTAGTGCCAAAAGTCAGTAATTCCTGAGCTCTCTGATTCCTTTTGGATGATGTTTCTGTTCTAGGAGAATCATTCGAAGTGATATCACTGTCAATCCATGTCTCGTCACCGCATATTTCTGTTTGAATATCTCGGATTGTGGATGATGATTGTCGTGGGCAAGGAATCGGGGAATACTGGGCAAGGTCATCGTCAAGAGTTGACTCAAAGGATTTCCGAGACTCCTTGTCAGGCTTTTCTGTCTGAATCTCTTGTCTTGTGGATGTTGATTGTTGCTGACAAGGAATTGAGGGATGCTGCGAATGATTATTGTCAGTACATAATTGAAGCTGTTTCTGAATCATATGAATGGAAAGATGGTTTTTTTTGGGGGGTGGAAGTGTTTTTACATCGATACTAGACTTTTAGAGATCCTAATTTTTGAAATCAGGATTGTAGGAATCGAACCTCTCCCAATCAGGCCCTAATGGATGGTGAATAGGACGATGTTCTTCCCAATGAAAACCACGTGCAGCAAATAATGCAATGCCAAAGATAATCGCAATGATAGATATGGTTAAGATAACAATACATCGATTTTCTAATTTCTTATTAGAATTCATTTTATAAACTCTCCAAATCATCAAAAAGAGTATTGCCAATAAACTGAAGATTGTAGCAATTGAAGATAATAAAACAAAGAAAATATACAATCTGCCTTCATCGTGTATCACTGGTACATGACTTATAATGTCTGCGGAAAGGGGGCTGCTAAGAATAAATAACAGTTGGATGAAAAATAATTTGATTCTCATTTTAGCCTTATTATTGATTTTATTTTCCATATATAATGGCAAGCATCTTATTTAATTTGAATTAAGTTTACTTAAATATTTATAAATGAAGTATTATAATATACTAATAATATATAAAATATGTGAATCGTCCTATTATATACGCTAAACGTATTGCCATTCTTTCTATGAAACCTGTCATGAGGACAGATGCACTACTATTGGGGTATGTAAACAATATTAGAGCCGTAACAACTGCTAATCCTATGATTACTGTTACTTTGACAATTTCCTTCCATGATGAATGGTACTTTCTCCATAGTGGAGATGCTTTTATCTTCTTCGCATCTTTTCCATGAACATCCAGAATGATCTGTGCCTCATCATGGATGCGTTTAAATGTCTCCTCGTCACCTTGCAGCTGGGCGATGATGCCTTCCATGAGCTTCCCATCCCAGTCGTCAGGGAATTCCGTTCGGTATTCCTTCAAGGCCTCGGCTGCCTTTTCATATTCCCCTTCTTTTAGCAGCGGCTTCAATGCTTCTAGCTTTTCATTCATGATTATTTCCTATAAATTATTACCCGTAAAGTGTGTTTTGGCTTTTCTATATGATGACGAAATGAAAAAGACTTAATTTTTTCCATTGTATCGTTCTTTTTCTCAATCATGGTGGGACTACCATATAATTGCTTTCTCTGTTATATAGAATTAAACTCTGATCCTATAGTCTTCGCTCCATTTCTTATAGCCGATGAAATCATGACCGCCAATATCAAGACGGCACCGCCGCGACTATCCCCAACGACGGCGTCTGGCGTAACTCTCTCCCAAGTTGTACGGTATTTTCTCCACAGAGGGGATGCCTTGATATTGGCGGCATCTTTTCCAGGACCGTTGATGACGGCTTGCGCCTCGTCGTGGATGCGGCAGAATGACTTTTCGTCACCACGCAACTTGACAATGCGTCCCCCAGGGGCTTTCCATCCCAGTCATCAGGAAATTGGCTACTGTATATCTTCATGGCATCGGCAGCTTTTTCGTAGTCGCTTGCTTTGATCAATTCTTTTATTGTATATAATGTGTCTTACATCTAGCAATTTCCATAAAAAAATTACTTGATAAATAGCCAATACCCTTTGCCAGGCTGGAGCCCTCGTCCATTATTTTCAACGGATATTCGTTCCATGTTTTTGGCATTAAATTGCCAAACCATATTCACAGACTGTGGCCAATAATTATCGCCAACAGGACCAATCAGATTCCAACCTTTATGCAATGGCATGGGATCAGCTTCCACGCCTTCGATAAGCAGTTCGCGTGTAGATGGTGCGTAAATCCAGAAACCTTGCCCTGCAAGGATTGTTTCAAGTGTCTTGAAATGACCATTTACCCATCCCCAAGAGACACCTGTTTCTGATAGAATGGCGATGCTTTTGTCATTTGGTGTGAATGGAATGGAGCAGAGATTCCAGCCTTTGTGTAGTGTAAGTGTCAGCTTGGGAGACAAATCCACGAACACTACTGTTACACCAACAGGAGCTTCGAATTCCTCCCATCCCTTGTTTGGAAGGACGTAGAAAATAATAGGTGTCGGGAAGCTGTTACTGCTCATGGATGGGACTCCGCCTATGAATTTAACCTCTTGTAGATTCGTACAACCATCAAAAGCCCCTGATGAAATAGTTTCAGTATGCTCGGGAATCGTGATGGTCGTGAGATTTGAACATGAATAAAAAGCATGCCAGCTAATAGTTGCCAATTTATTGGGTAGTTTTATGGATTCAAGCCCACGGCAATTGTTGAACGTGTACATATCAAGGGAAGTTACGCTGGCAGGAATGACTATGGACTTAAGCTTCGTGCAATATCCCAAAGCGCTGCTGCCAATGCTCGTGATACTGTCTGGCAAGATCAGATTCTCAAGATTGTTGCAGTCTTGAAATGCTTCGGAATCTATGGACAAAACGCCATCAGGAATATGGATTGAAGTCAGTAATGAACAAAATGAGAAAGCTCCTTTCCCAAT